>JYMV01035281.1_pt1 | contig 180057 bp, 151 predicted proteins | sample 338911 | NCBI WGS metagenome assembly JYMV01 (sample SAMN03354496, study PRJNA234377) | hydrothermal vent metagenome | biome: Deep sea; feature: Hydrothermal plumes at the Eastern Lau Spreading Center, Western Pacific Ocean; material: Seawater | place: Tonga | collected 2009 | depth 2000 m m
GTAAAAATATTGTAATACACTTGAATGCTTGTGTATGTTTTTTTAATATAGATAGTGGGAAACTATCAAATTTTAACTGTTTTTGATACTGATTATGTTCAGAAAAACAAAATCTTTAAGGAGTTGCAATTTATGAAGAATTTCATGCTAGTTCTGTTAGCTTTGGGTTTGGTGATGACATTCGGAGTTGTCGTCCAGGCGAAAGTTACAGCACTTCCCCATGTATTTAACCTCTCTTTTAATAATCAAGGAAATCCTGGTAAAGACTCCAGCGAAAATGGCAATAACGGTGAGTTGAAAGGCGGCGCAAAGTGGGTAGCTAACGGTTACTCTGGCGGTGCCGTACAACTTGATGGCGGCGATGGCCATGTGGAAGTCGTGGTAGATGTGCCGGAGAAAAATTTCACCATGGGTGTATGGGTTAAAACCGATGATGGTGAGGTAGGAATTTATTCTGTTCTGGATGGTGTTGCTGGCGCTGGTGGACATGACCGGCATTTCTTTTTGAAGGGCGGCAAAATCAATTTCAGGACTTGGCAAGGTCCCGCTTGGGCTACAGACAGAAATGTAGCTGATGGGAAATGGCATCATATTGCCTTAGTGGCTAAGGATGGCGCTGGACAAACAGCCTATGTTGATGGGGATAAGGTTGGAACTCATGCCTATGATCATTCTGATTTTGATTGGCAAAAACGTGTTTGGATCGGTTTTTCCAATGACGCTGCAAAGGACTACTTCAAAGGGCTAATTGACGGAGCTTCTTATACTGCTGCGGCCTTAACAGGGGATCAAGTTAAGATGAAATTAATGGTTTCTGTAGAACCTAAAGGCAAATTAGCTAGTACTTGGAGCGTCATTAAGACCAGTCATTAAATAACCCAATTGATTAAAAAAACGGTGTAGAGGTGTAACATTTTTCGGCTTTCATGTATATGATCGGGACCGAGTGGTCTAAAGATCTTATTATGAAAAAAGACTCTTTACTATTGCTTTTCAGGATAGTAGTGGCGTTGTTTGTGGCCGGTTATGTTATCGTTTCTACACCGTTTTTGTTTCAATAGCTTGAAGTTTAAACAATATTCTACAATTCTCTGAACAGTGGAGGCATAAGAATCAATGAGAACTTTAGCATTGGCTTTATGGATAATGAGTTTGGTTGTTGTCCTCGGAACGGTTGGTAGTGCAGCTAATAAATTTGATGAAAACTTCGTGATTCACTATTCCTTTGACAAAGGGAAAGGGGATGAAGTTAAAGACATTAGTGGAGAGAGCAATCACGGCGAGCTGATGAACGGTGCAAAACGTGAGAAGAAAGGTAAGTTTGGATCAGGCATAAGGTTTGGCAATGAAAATTCCTACATCGAGACTGTGATCGATGTTCCGGAATTTAATTTCACCATGGCATTATGGATCAAAACCAGTGAGGACAATGTAGGGATTTACTCTGTTCTGGATGGTGCTGCTGGCGCTGGTGGACATGATCGGCATTTCTTTTTGAGCGGCGGCAAAATCAGTTTCAGGACTTGGAAGGGGCCTGGTTGGCCTACAAATAAAAACGTGGCTGATGGGAAATGGCATCATATTGCTTTGGTTGTGCAAGACAAGAAAGGGCAGACCGCCTATGTTGATGGGGATAAGGTTGGAACCCATGCCTATGATCATTCTGATTTTGATTGGCAAAAACGAGTTTGGGTTGGTTTCTCTAATGACGCAGCGGTAGATTACTTCGAAGGAGTTATCGATGAGGTCGCCTATCTGGATGTGCCTTTAACGAAGAAGGAGATTGGTGCTTTAATGAAGCCACTGGCAGTAGAGGCTGGTGACAAATTGGTTGCCGTCTGGAGCAACATTAAGACAGATTATTAATCCCAGGTATTGATTGTTCAAAAGACACCTTTTATAAGATTTCAGAATGGGGTATCATGTGGTAATATTCCATTCTTATTTGCATTCCATCCAACCAAAAGTCTGGTATAGAGATTCCTTTCTTTTTTCCCCTCCTGCTAGAATAGAAGATAAGGCCCTACCATTTTAATATCATATAGCAATCAGGAAATCTGCGCAGTTGTTCAGTAACGTCTGATTTGAATATGAACCTGTATAAAACTCCAAAACAGATTAAAGCATACGATATGTTGCCTTATCAGCTAGAAGGTTTGGAGATGAGATCTTTTCATTCCTGATGCCTAGTGTTGAAAGAATTTTCTCACTCTTATCAGTTATCGACATGGCAACTCTACCGAATATGTAAACAGGTCCTAGATAACTGTTAAAAAAATATGCTTATTTGAAGAAATTCTAATTATACTATTATGTGGTATTCTATTTTCCTGATTACTTGAGTGCAGATTAAATGGGAAAAAGGAGATTATGAATGAGTAAACTGCGAGTTGGTATCATCGGTTTAGGTGGCATCGCCCATACTCATGGCGATGCGATTGCAGCCATAGATAATGTAGAGGTAATTGCAGTTGCTGACCTGTTTGAAGATAAGCGGCAACAGTTCATGGAAAGATATGATGTATCTAAAGGGTACGTTTCTCATATCGAACTTCTTCAAGACAAGGAAATTGATGCAGTAGCCATTACATTGGGTCACCAACTTCATCATAAACTGACAGTTGATTCCTGCAATGCCGGTAAACATGTGTTGGTGGAGAAACCAATGGCTATCAGCTTAGAACAGTGTGATGATATGATTGCTGTTGCTGCCGCTAATGGTGTCAAGTTGATGATCGGGTATACTCAGCACTATTATGCCACCAGTCTGAAGGCAAAGGAAATTCTTGATTCGGGTGAGTTAGGCCCTATCATTACGGCAGTGTCCTACATGTCAAAGAACTGGGGTTATAAAGGGCGTCGGCCACAGTATCGTAGCCGCTACCATGGTGGAGGTATGTGGTTGACCAATGGTGTTCATGTGGTGGATCGTCTTACTTGGGTGATGGCTTCACAGGCGGTGTCGGTTTCCGCCTCCATCGGTGCGCGAGCACACTATCAGGCAGGAGATGATTCCGCTACCGCCTTTATTCGGTATAAGAATGGCTTGGCTGGAGTAGCGGTAGCCGTTGGATATGCCGATGGCGGACCCAATTATGAATGCCAAGTGATCTGTGCCAATGGATCACTCAGGTTCAGCCAGCATGGTGAGAAATTCGTCAAAGTCGGAAAAGGTGAGAAATGGGAGGATATACCGTTTGAAGATCCCGCTGCCGAATTCCAGAATGAGTGGAAGGCGTTCGTCGAAGCCATCGAAAAGGACATTGAGGTGCCAACGCATGGCGAGTGGGGGCGTCACATAATGGAGATTCTATTCGCTGCTGAGCAATCCTCCATCATTGGTCAGGAAGTGATGCTTGAAAGTGGTGCGGGATGGTCTAATCAAACGTCCGGCTCGCCTATTACTACACGGCATGGTTGGATTTAGGTGTAAGTAAAGCACAATTGGCAAAAACAGTAGGTTGTTCGAAGTCGTTGGTCTTTAGGCTGATGATGTCGAATTGGGGAGCAAGATTGAAAAAAACAACATTATCTTTCCTGAAATATATTAACTTCCCTACTGTGTTTCTATTGTGCTGGGTGCTAGTTTTAATGCTTGGATGCGGGGAAGACGAACCGGAGCCAGAACCCCAAATTGTTCCTGGAATTCCAACGAATTTGCAAACAGAAGTTACCCAGGAGGCGATTGTCTTAACTTGGGAAGCCAGCCAGCATACGGATTACTATTATGTTTACCGCTCATTGCAATTGGAAAACGGCTTTCAACGTATTGGTAGTACCAAAGGTCTAAGCTTTGTCAATTCGGAGCTGGATGTGGATCAACCCTATTTTTACCGAATCTCCGGAGTGAGATTAGCAGAAGATCAGAAAGAGGTCGAAGGCGAAAAATCACCAACGTTGCAAGCGGTGTTTGTTATTGGGATCTTGAATGTGGGGGTTGACCTTATAGATTTTGGTGAAACTTCGCTTGAGCAGCAATTGACTATCAAAAATGATGGTGGTGGCGAGTTGAATTGGACAATCTCAGCTGACGTGGATTGGCTGACCTTTGAGCAAGATAGCGGAAAGCTGCAAGCCAAGGGAGAACAGACAATCATCTTTTTGTCCGTACGACCAAAAAGTCCTGCTCGATTGGAAGGATTGATCACCGTTGTATCTGACTGGGGCAAATCTTTTGTTATTACTGTCAGAATGATTATTCCTGCACATCCTAGGTTGTCGCTAAGTACGAATACTCTGGATTTTGCACTGACCCGCCAGCCCAGAACATTTCAAATCCGAAATGGTGGGACGGGTTCGCTTGAATGGCAGGTTAGGAAATTAAGCCATGCGAATTGGTTTACGGTTAGTCCGCAGAACGGTGTTTTGGTTGCCGGGCAATCAGATACCCTGATTCTAAAGATTGTCTTGGATCAACTGAGGAAATATCCTCTTAGTGGAAGAATTAGCGAAAACCTCGTTTTCAGCGGAAATGATGGTGAAAAGCGGGTTTACGTCACCATTAAGACAGTGAATCCGATTTTGAGTATCTCAGATAGATCAATTAACATGGGGTTGAACCTCAACGTCAGCAACTTCACTATTGGCAATAGTGGCTCTGGTGTTGTGGAATGGGAAATTTATGGTGGTGAAGACTGGCTGACTTTTGAGCCGAAAGCTGGTAGTAGCGAAGGTGAAACTGACCGTATTATTGTTACAGTTGATCGAACTCACCTGCCGGAAGGTGATCATTCGACGAAGTTGAGAGTTGATGCCAAAGATTTTGGTCAGGTGGATATTACGGTTAGTTTGGAGGTTGTCGCGCGTCCCCAACTCTTTGTTTCGACGCCAAGTGTTGTTTTCAACTCCAAGGAATCTGAGAAGACGTTCCGAATCCAGAATTTCGGTGCTGGTATATTAAGATGGCAAGTTACGAATGAAGCCAATTGGCTAACTATAGAACCCCAATCGGGTGAGACTGGTAAAGAAATTGACATAGTTCGGCTGCTGGTAGATCGTGGAGATTTGCCGCCTGGTTCGCACACCACCCGTGTTCAGGTTGAAGCCGGTGTGGGCCGTCAAACCGTAGCTGTTACTATGCAAGTGCCTCAACCGGTTTTGAGTCTATTGGCGGATGAGATCGATTTTGGTACTTCTGCAAAACCCAAAAACTTCATGTTGCAAAATAGTGGCGAAGTACTGCTCTATTGGAGTGCGGAGATAGAAGCAGATTGGTTAACTCTGACACCGATGAAAGGGTTCTTAAAAGAAGGCGAAACCGTTAAAATGACTGTGACGGTTGATCGTGTTCAACTTGATGCCCGACAATACAGGACACCAATCCATATTAGTAGTAACGGTGGTGACGAGACGCTGTCTGTACGAATGACCAAAACTGGTCGGATCAACGGAATCATTCGTGATGTTAAAACGTTACAGCCTATCAGTCAGGCAACTGTTGAGTTCCGGTCGGAAATCAAGCAATCGAAACCGGACGGCAGTTTCGATTTTTCGTATCTACAGGAAGGTCGTTACAGGATTAGTGTTTCTTCACCTGGATTTTTCAGTAGGGCAAGTACAATAAAAACTGGTTTAGGGTGGGGTGAGACCGAGTTGTTTTTGAGTCCAGTGGCCAGAAAGACAGGCCAGATCAGAGATGTCGCGCTACTGACAAGTCCCAAACGAATAGCATACAGCAATCGTCGCGCCTATGTTACCAATCAAGCTGATGACACTGTGACAGTGGTTAATCTAAACACAGAACGGGCCGTCACCACCATTCCCCTCAAGTGGGATCGGGCATGTATACCACTTGGTATCGCTGCCAGCCCCAAACGATCTGAAGTCTACGTTGCTGCTTCGGCAATAGACCGAATCAAGTTAGTTGATGCTGGTGTTAATCGTGATGTTCATGAGTTTCGGATCGGTGATTATCCGTCGGAATGCGTCATGGGTATGTCGAAACTTTACGTTTCGCTGTTGCGGGAAGATCGGGTGGCTGTTGTTGATATATCAATTCCTGCGCGGACAAATCGTATTCGGGTTGGAAAGCAACCTAACGCAATGGTTGTATCACCTGACGGTTTATATCTTTACGTCTGTAATTATGGAGAAGCAACTGTTTCTGTAGTCAATCTGGTAACCGAAAAAGAGATCAAGAAAGTTAGTGTGTTCAGTCGACCGGACGCGATTGCGGTGGCTGATTCAGGTAGCTATGTTTACGTCACCAGCCAATTCTCTGGTGATCTGTCAATCATTGGGATTCGACAGCAGGCGGAAGTGAATCGATTGCCAATTACCAAATCACCTATAGGTGTGGCTGCGGTACGTTTCCCGCAGGATGGTCGTGAAGTAGTTTATGTTGTTGATCGTGACGGTACGGCCAGTGCCATTGAAATGCCGACCCAAGCTATTATAGGCAATATCCCGGTAGCTACTTCGGCTGAAGCATTCAGCTATTATCCCGAAACAGGTAAGTTCTATCTCATTGATTCTCTGCAGTCTGCCATTGTCATTTTAGAGTAGGAATGCTATCGAATTTCGATGCCGAATGGAATAATTGTTGCTATTGGCTCGTGGGCTAACAATTGAATTAGATGAAAATTCGGTATTGATTTGGCTAGTGAGTATGGTACTGAAATGTGACGATTAAGCAGTATCTGTAGGTTAGCCTCAAAGTCTTCCATCAATATTTCTAATAGGGGTTTTGGCTTGGGTAAGGTAATTATTTCGACTGGATCTTCGGCTGAGAGCGCAGCCCATTTCTTGGCGATGGCCAATGCCGTATCCAGTCCTCCCAACCAATCAATCAACCCAATTTCCTTAGCTTGTTGACCAGTCCAGACGCGGCCTTGTGCGATTTGATGAATTTCGTCATATGTCTTTTTTCGACCCTTTGCTACTTTATTAACAAAATCATCATAAACTGTGTGTATCATCTTTTCTACTTTCTCACGTTCGGACTGGGAAAAATTGCTATAATCAGAGTAGATATTAGCATTTTTCCCCCGGATGATGATGTCTTTGGTTAAACCAACTTTGTTGTAAAGCCCTCTCAAGTTCAGTTTGCCGCCTAGCACACCGATTGATCCGGTAATTGTTCCAGGTTGAGCCACGATTTCAGTTGCTGCCACTGAAATATAATAACCGCCAGAAGCCGCCACATCAGACATAGAAACAATTATCGGTTTCTTCTCCCGTGTTCGGTCAACTTCATGCCATATCAGGTCAGATGCCAACGCCGAACCGCCGGGGCTGTCGACTCTGATTACTATCGCCCGCACCGATTCATCTTCACGTGCAGTGTGTAGTGCTTCAAGCATTCTCTGGGGAGTGATCCCTTCGCCTATCCCAAATGGAATTTGGAGTTGATTGGGCATAATCGGTCCAACGGCGTAGATCAGAGCAATTTTGGGGTTGGTGCTCTCCTTGGATTGTGTCGTAGGATTGGTAAACATGGAAATAAGTTTCATTAATCCGGCGAAGGTGCCCAAATCTGGTTGGCGTCCAGCCTTTTTACCATAGTTGAAAACAAACTCGATTTCACGATCGTGACTGGCTTCCAAGGAAGCGATTAACTGGTCATAGTAGCTCAGCGAATCGACCAGTCCAACTTCGTACGATTCAGTTGCTGTAAAGGGACCCTGGTTAATTAATTCAATAGCACGTTTGGTATTTATATGCTTTCGTCCGGAAGCAATCATAGTAACTTGTTGCTGGTGCAAGTCATCAAGAATCGACGTCATTGTCTCTCGTTGTGCCTCTGACATATTCTCACGCGTGTATGGTTCGATAGCGGATTTGTAGTCGCCTATAGCAAACATATCAGCTTCAATTTCGAGTTTGTCTAGCATTCCCTTGTAGAACATCACTTCGGCACGCAATCCAGTGAGACCAACTATCCCGGTTGGTGCCAGAATGATCTGCTCGGCAGCAGTAGCCAGCAAATATTCAGCATTATTTGCGCTCTCAAGGTAGCTAATCACCGTTTTCCCGCTTTGACGTAGATTAATCAACCGATCACGAATTTCCTGCAGTTTTCCCCACCCTGTATTAATACCGCCAATCCTGACTATTACACCGATGATCTGCTTATCCGCCTTGATTTTATCGATATTTTTGAGGATGTTATTTATAGCCATCGTCTGGACTGTCCCAAATGTAAAGGTTGGTTTTACTTCTGACAAAGCTCCGGAAATTGAGATTTCTACAAACTGATTTTTGGGTGGGTCCGGCATATCCTGAGCAAAAATTCTAATCGTTAATAACACAGTCAGCGAAACAGAGATAAAAGTTGAAATAAATCGATTTTGTATCATTTCCATAGTATACTTCGCATTTCCTTACTTTGTTTTAATGTTGTTTAAGAGTTAATCTTGAACGATGCGTTTCTGAATTCCGGACCTAAATTCTAGCAGATTTCTGGTTTTAGATCTAAGAAACTTAATTATTTTTATGTGTTTGAGATTTAGTTTAAATTATAATTTACTGTTATAGAGTGTTTGATTGACTTAGGTTTGATTAAATTATTCTGGCGTTTGGAGGGTAGTCCACATTCATAGTTTGTTAACCTTGAAAAAATATGCTGTTCGGCATCGATTGGCTATCGGCATAAGTTTTACTCTAGTTCTTCTATCGAACAGTATGATGCTTATCGGTCCTATGATTCTGAAGTACATGGTTGATGACCTTAATCAGAAGCGAGACCAAATAACACGTGAAAAGATCTTACTTTATGCTCTGCTAACCCTCGGTGTTGCTTTGGTAGGCGGGTTGTTTCGTTTTGGTCAACGTAGTCTAATTGGTAATGTTGCTCGTCGTATTGAGTACGAACTTCGGGGCGACTTTTTCCAGCATTTGCAGAAGATGCAGAAATCGTACTTTGACCAAGTGGATACCGGCGATCTGATGTCGCGTGCGACCAACGATTTAGATGCCGTCCATAGATTGCTAGGATTTGCTATCATTTATATTGCAGATGCCACCGTGTTCTTTGGCTTTGCTTTGGCTATTATGTTGAGGATTGATATTACACTCACCATGTTAGCGTTGATTCCCTATCCGATTCTAGCCATATTGGTTCAATTTATCAGTAAAAGTCTGCACGATAATTTTGAACGGATTCAGGAGGGATTTTCAAAAATGAATACCAAAGTTCAGGAAAATCTCTCTGGCGTGCGTGTGGTCAGAGCTTATACGCGGGAACAGAGTGAGATCGAGGAATTTGATCGGCAAAATCTGAATTTTGTCAACCTAAACCGTGTCTTTATCGGGCTAGAAGCTATTTTCTTTCCCATCTTTCGTCTTCTACCGGGGCTTGGGGCAATCGTTCTTCTATGGCTCGGCGGATTACACGTTATTCAAGGAAAGATCATGTTGGGTGACTTCGTGGCTTTCAACGCCTATTTGACCATGCTCATTCGTCCAGTGATTATGCTGGGCTTTATTGTTAACCGGTTTGCACAGGGAACGGCTTCAATTGACCGAATTAACCTTATCTTGAACCAAAAACCGGAGATCTGTGATGAAGAGGGGGTTGACGAGAAGATCACAGAACTTGATGGTGAAATCGAGTTTCGTCATCTCACTTTTGCTTATTTTGATTCATCACCGGTACTAAAAGATATTAATTTCAAAATTGAGCCGGGATCAACTGTAGCTATTGTTGGGGCAACGGGGGCTGGCAAAACGACTCTGGTCGACTTGATTCCTCGGATCTATCAACCTGAACGTGGTTCAGTTTTTATTGACGGTACTGATATTCGGGATATCCCACTCAAGACGCTTCGAACCAATATCAGCATGGTACAACAGGAATCGTTTTTGTTCTCCGATCTGCTAAAGAACAATATCGCCTACGGTGCTGACTCTGCAACGGAAACCGAAATTAGGGTGGCTGCTCACAATGCGGATCTGCTGTCGCAAATTGATGAGTTCCCAAATCAATTTGACACACATGTTGGAGAACGTGGTAAGACCCTGTCGGGTGGGCAGAAGCAGCGGACGGCTATTGCGCGCGCAATTATGACGCCTCCAAAAATTCTGATTTTGGACGATGCTTTTGCCAACGTTGACACGCATACTGAAGATACTATCTTGGACCGCTTGAAACAGGTAGGATCCAATTGTACGACAATCTTGATTTCTCATCGAATCTCAACTGTCAAAGCAGCAGATCAGATTGTCGTCCTCCATGACGGCAGAATTGTTGAGACAGGAACTCATCAGGATCTTGTTTCTCAAAACGGTATCTACGCGAACACTCACCAAAAACAATTGTTAAAAGAAGAAATCGAGTCACTTTGAAAGGTTGTCCAGTTCATGTTTGGCGGTAGCAGTTTACACGAATATAGCGAGGAAGAAGAAGATTTAGGCAAGATTTACGATAGCGTTCTGATGCGACGGCTGATTTCATACCTAAGACCGTATGCTTTTGAAGTCACATTGATTGTCTTGTTGACATTTATCAGTACCGCAACACGCCTTGCCAGTCCATACTTAACTAAAATCGCTATTGATGATTACATCGTGCCCAAGCAGCTTGAAGGATTTCGGGTAATTGCATTTTATCTGCTTTTTCTCCTAGCTGTCGAGTTTTTATTTAGCTACTTAGAGACTTACCGACTTGAGATGCTAGGGCAGCGGATTATGCATGATTTTAGAATGCAGATTTTTACCCACCTGCAGCGAGTTGACATGAACTTCTTCGATCAAAACCCGGTTGGTCGGCTGATGACACGGGTAATGGGAGACGTTTCAGCGCTAAATGAGCTATATACCTATGGGATTATTACAATTGTGGCAAATTTGCTATCCATTGGTGGCATCATGTTCATGATGCTATGGATTAATTGGCAGCTTGCTCTTGTCACGTTCATTGTATTGCCTATCATACTAGTTATGACAACTGTTTATCAGATCTATTCTCGACGTGCGTTTCGGGATCAACGAAAATTCCGGGCTCAGATTAACGCCTTTCTGCAAGAAAGTATCGTCGGGATGACAACAATGCAGCTTTTCACCCGAGAATATCGCAGTTTTGAAAAATTTGGAGAGCATAACCAAAAATATCTTGACTCCAGTATCAGATCTGTTTTCTATTTCTCGGTATTTTTCCCCATGATCGAAATTACAGGGTCATTGGCAACGGCAGTTATTATCTGGTATGGTGGTGGACAAATTATCCAGAACAACCTGAGTTTTGGGGCTTTGGTCGCGTTCCTCCAATATACACAGCGACTTTTCTGGCCAATCCGTGAACTAAGTGAAAAGTACACTATTTTTCAGAGAGCAATGGCTTCATCGGAACGAGTTTTCGATCTTCTTGACACCCAACCACACATTGTGGATCCAGCTCACCCTAAGCAACTACAAACTATGAATAGCAGCATCGAATTTCAAAACGTATCCTTTGCTTATAAAGACGATGATTACGTTTTGAATAACGTTTCATTCAGGATTGAACCGGGCGAAAAGGTTGCAATCGTCGGTGCAACCGGGTCAGGGAAGACGACGTTGATTAATCTGCTTTGTCGGTTTTATGAAATTGAAGAAGGGCAGATCCTAATTGATGGCCTGGACATCCGGCAAATGAAGCTTGATAATCTGAGAAAAAGAATCGGTATCGTCCAGCAGGATATTTTTCTCTTTACTGGAACAATTGGGAGCAACATTAATTTATCAAATACGACAATTCAGCCTGATCAGATTGTTGCAGCTGCCAAGGAAGTATATCTTGATCCCTTTGTACAAAATATGCCGAGTGGTTATGATAGTGAAGTCAAGGAGGGGGGAAGCGGATTGTCCGTGGGACAAAAACAACTTGTTGCCTTTGCCCGCGCCTTAGCATTTAACCCGGATATCTTGATACTTGATGAAGCAACGTCTAGCGTTGACACCGAAACAGAGCATCTGATTCAGGGTGCGCTGAGCCGGTTGATGTCAAATCGGACATTTATTGCTATTGCTCACCGGTTATCAACAATTCAAAATGTTGATAAGATTCTTGTTATGCATCGTGGGCAGTTGCACGAGATAGGATCCCACAATCAACTTTTGCAGAAACGCGGCTTGTACTATCGACTTTATCAACTGCAGTACAAAGATCAGGAAAGATAAATTGGAAAGAATACAGTGCTCACTACTATTTTGAGTAGTGCTTTCATCGGTGTTGATACTTACGTTGTACAGGTGGAAGGCGATTCTCAGAAACTGTTAGAAGTTGCTATTAAGAGACTGGGAATGAGTGCCCGCGCCTATGACCGTATACTAAAGGTTTCACGCACAATCACTGCTTTGGATGAAAACGACCAGATTCAGCTCAGCCATGTCTCAGAGGCGATTCAATATCGAGATCTAGATCGCGATTTTTGGTCAAAATAAAATCTAGGAGTACGAATGCGACTTTACATTATCCGTCATGCGGATCCTGACTATCCCAATCGAACAATCACTGAAAAAGGGCATCTCGAAGCCCAATCCCTGGCTAAACGTCTAGCTTCTCACGGTCTAGATCGGATATATTCGTCTCCGCTGGGACGTGCGATTCATACTACGCAGTACACCGCCGATGCACTCAATATAGATTATCAGGTAGAGGAATGGACGCAAGAAACTGGTTTGTTGTTGCAAGACGAATCTGTAGGAGAGGTGTGTGCGTGGGATCTTGATGGCGAAATCATTCGTGGCGAAATTCCGCCCACAACTTACCATAACTGGTATCATAAAAAGCCGTTTGATTCTCCTATTTTTCAAGAGTATTTCAAGTCACTCGAACAGAAATCTGATGAGTTCCTAGCCCGCCATGGTTATGTTCGTGATCAACGGCGATACCGGATTATAGAACCGAACCGCGAACAGATCGCTATTTTCTGTCATGGCGGCTTTGGATTAACTTGGATTGCGCACCTGCTGGAAATTCCGATCCCAATTATGTGGTCAAGCTTTGTTCTGGCACCGAGTTCCGTCACCACTATTCTGTTCGATGAGCGGACCAATCAATGGGCTGTTCCACGATGCATCGGGTTAGCAGACATTTCCCATCTTTACCAGGCTGGACTTCCTGTTCAACCGCGCGGGATCAAAGCCAATTTTTACTAATGAACTCTCCCGTTCACTTGAGGCTAATAAATAACATTTGACCATTATGATCACTAGCTAACTGTTGTAATAACCTAACGCCGCCATCAGAATGATCACTGCCGAGTGCAATGGTCATAATTCTGGTTTGAGATATGTTCCAGCGACGAACCATTCGGCAAATCTGATCCGGATCTTGTATTCCACGACTTGGATCACCGTCAGACACAACCACTAGGGTCGAAGGTGTTAGTTTTAGCCCATCCTCAATGGCAGTGGATAGATTTGTGCCGGAACCGTTTTGTAACTGATTCAAGAATCGGCAGGCAGTGCTAACGTTCTCTAGAGTTGCGGTTAACAAGCTTTTTGAGTAAAGGTGGATATTTGCGTCAAAGGTAATCAGGTTGAATTGATCGGCTGGCTTCAGCATTTTAACCGCGTCTTTTAAAGCTGAGACAGCAAGTTGCAACTTGTTCTGTTTGTTCATACTGGATGAAACATCAAGAAGGTACATTACCTCTTGAGGTCTGCCATCCCGAGTTTTCTCAACGTAACTACCAATCCCGAAGGCATCCTGTCCGCTATGATCCCCCGTCGAGTCTATCACTAACTGTCTTGGCGCGGTTGTCCCTACATCTGCCAATCCGTCTGCCAGCCCACTGCCGCCTTCACTTTTCGCCCGAACCCGCGTTGATAGGATACCTATACCAGAGGCAACGACTGTTGGTGTGACAACTGGTAGATCAATCGATGCCTGCTCATTAGATTTCAGCTTGATTGCTGTTATCGCCTTGGGCAGAGATCTACTTAAAGGGGCAGTTGATGTGATTTCCACACTTTCACGGACAATCTCTGGGCTTTCGATTCTCACTTCAGCGATTTGATCGGATGCGCTTCGTGTGAGCCGTATTGCAACCGTATTGGATACTTGGTGTGCGGTTTTCGACATGGTTGGCGTAATAATTCTGGGAATTTCACGGATCCGTTTTTTCATTTCGATTTTGGGTGGAACCACAAATGATACACTGATCGAATCTTCTCTTTCAAAAACTTTGTTCTTCTGTGCTATGTAGAAAATACAAAGACCGAAAATCAGGTGCAGGGTCATCGATATTATTAGTGCCTGACCAGATCTTTTCGGTTTCTTGTGGGATATCATGCTGGTTTTCTCATTCAAATCTCTTTTTTTGGAATAGAAACGTTTCAATTGCTGTCCGACGCGTTTGGGCGTGGTGCAGAAACTTCTTTGTATTTGGATCTGTCGGTACGCTATTTTTGTAGCGTGCTATTAACTGGTTGTATACGACAATGGCATCTTCCCATTCGTCGAGAATCTCATGTGCTGTCCCAATTGAAGCCAGCCCATGATCTACGTAAACGCAATTTGGATAATCCAAGATGAGTTGGTTGAACTCTTTAATTGTCTGGCGGGCAAATAGTTTTTCCTGCTCATTTGGATTTTCTGAACCAGTATCTGCTTTTGAGAATGCCGTAATTGCCCGTTGGTATGGTACTTGGGCTAGTAGATTTTCTGTATCGCTGATCCAGTGGCGAACCTGTCTCTGGAAACTGGTTGTAATAGCTGGAAAATTATTTTTTGTCAGTTTTTGGTATGTACTAAGTGCTTGATCGTAAGCTTTTTGGTTAAAATAATGGTGTGCGATATTGACTTGGGCGTTTGCTGCTACCATCAGGTAGGGAAACCGCTGGATAGTTTGACCATAAATTTTCATCGCTTTTTCGGTTTGCCCCAATTTTTCGTGGCATGTCGCTGTTGAATAAAAGGCTTCATCAAGCCATTCGCTCTTGGGAAACTGTGAACAGAATTTCTGGTAATTTTTTAAGGCGTTATCGAATTGCTTGATTGAATATTGTAGATTCGCGATGGCATATGCTGACGTTTCAGCCAGATTGTGATTTGGAAAACGAGTCAGCAGTTGTTGGTACTTGGCAATTGCTGCAGTTGTCTCTCCAGCCATGTTCAGTGCCTGGGCAGATTGAAAGATCCAATCTGCTAGTCTTTCTTGGGTTACCTTTTGTGTGACTAAGTAATCAAACTGCTTTGAGGCTTGTAGCAATAGTTTATTGCGTTCCGCTTGGGATTTAGCGTTTTCCGCTACTGAGAAATACGACCAAGCTAGATAATGGACAGCCGTCATCAGTTTGGGATCTTGCGGGAACTGATCGACAAAATTTTCAAGCCGACTGACAGTCGTTTGGAAATCATTACTCTGGTAAGCCGACTGCCCTGCTTGAAATGCGGTCATATTAATCAAATTTTTATCTCCGGATTTCATTGCATTTTGATATGCGGATTGGAACAATGATACTGATTTGGAATATGGATCTTCATTTTGGTTATACAATGTTGCTAACCGAAATTGGATCTGTGCGAGTAACTGGGGATCCGCTTTTCTTTTGGCCACTTCTAATGATGCTAAGGCATGTGGAATCGCTTGATCCCCATCCTCAGTGTCATCCATTAGTCGCAGAATGGCGTTGTCGACCAACGACCGAATTTCAGAATCGATTGTGTCAGAGAAACGGTCGACGAGCAATTCAAATTTCTCTTTTGCTTTTTTGTTATTATTATCCTTGTCGAATAACAGTGCCTGACGATAAAGAGATATGGCCGTCATTTTGGGATCCAAGTTGGCTAATATAACCTGACCATACAAATTCGCATCCTCGATCAGAAGCGCTAGCTGAAATGCTGATTCTGTTCGAATTTTTCTAAAGACTGGATCGGACGTGTTTTCACCTATAGCTGATAGAACTGAACGATATTCTGCCTTTGCTTGATCAAGTTGTTGATTGTCTTGGTGAATTCCTGCCAGATAGAAATGTGCGTGCGTATGTATCTCTCTAGAAACATTCGGTATTAATAACGCCTGTTCGAATGCTGATTTAGCTTGATCTATTTGTTGTAATTCCAAATGGCCTAGTCCGAGCCGGAAAAATAATTGCAATGTCTTTTCATCATCAAGGTCAGACTCAAGCAATTTCGATGCGGCAGGGATAAATTTTTCGTAATCTTCAAGGTTGAAATGGATTATGGCTAAACGAAACAGAATAGTGTTTTGGATTTCGCCCGATTGCGTCTCTTTCTTTGCTTTTTCATAGGTTGAAATAGCCTTATCAAAATTTTTTGTGGTGGCGTATAAATTGCCGAGTTCAAAGAGTGCGTTGGACCTAGCCTCTGCGGTTGCTAGCGGAAAATCAGTAACTGCCACTAGGTTTTCAATCAGCAAAGAGTTGGGATCTAGTGCAAGTGTTGTATCCTCAAGCAACAGCTTAGTTGCCAAATTCCGAGCGGCGTAAACAATCTGCTGATCACTTGAAACTGATGATTGAGGGTATTGATCAATAATTTGTTTAGCGTAGCGGAAGGCATCTTCTTTCCTATCGATCTGATGGTTCAAAGTTGCTACATTCCATTTGGCTGAGATTGCCAGTTTGGAATCGGGGTAATTATCGATGATCTTTTCGTAGGCCAAAATAGCTTTTTGCCTTTCACCTTCAGCATTCCAGCATTCACCGATAGCATACTGGACTGCATCCAAATCTTTAGCTTCCGGAAAATTCTCGATCAATTCTTGATAGTATCCGATTGCTTTTGGATAATTCTGTTGTTGATAACAAATATCAGACATACGCATAATCGTGGCAATCAGAGTTTGGCGTTCTACGAGTACAAGTGACAGCTCTTCAAGGGACTGAACTGCTTTCTGATAGAGTTTGTTTTTTTCATAAAGGTTGACCAGTTCAATTAGGCTTGACTGGTAATACTGATCGGTGCTTTTTAGTTCCCGAAACGTTTTTTCAGCCAACTCAACCATGTTAGTCTGGGTTGCGCTTTTTGCCAGAATTAACTTGGCGGGCAACTCAATTTCCTGAGCTGGATCCAAGCCTAGAACCAGCTGCACATCCTCAATTGCTTGGTTATAATTCCCCAATTCGTAATGGGTTAAGGCACGATGATAATAAACGTTAGCCAGTTCTTCTTCATCGCCAGCAACAAGATCAAGAAGACGACTGTAGGCTGCCAATGCTTGATCGTACCTCTTTTTTTTGAAATGAGATCTGCCGACAGAGAAAAGATTGGCCATGATCTGATTCATCTTAGCCGATTCCTCTGAATCTATCTTCGGATCTGGCTGTTTGGTTTTAGATTGCCTTTCAACTTTCCAGTTTTGGGTGTCAGGCCTCTGTATTGTTTTGGGCTTCGTTATGCGTTGGATAGATCTATGGAACAAGTCTATTGCTGGAACCGGTTTCGGCTGTTGTCGCGTATGTCGTTTTTCGTCAATTGAGATCGGTTCTTTATCCATAATCAGATTTGAATTTTTACTGTAAATACCGTATCTACTCTGCTCAATGACATTTTTATCAATAGAACCCTCGTTGCAGTTCCAAATGCTAATAGCTGTCTGGGTAGAAAAAATCTGATTCTGTCGGATTGCTGGGACGCTTTGATCCGCGTAAATACCGACTTTGCAATGTGAAATATGATTGCGTTCTATCTGAGATGTTGCGTGCCGAAAACTGATAGCTGTTTTCCCTCCGTTGAACTGATTGAAACTAATGCGCGAATTAGATTTAATTAATCGGATTGCTGTCTGCCAATCCTGTAGGTCAAAGACGTTATGGCTAATGTCAGCTTGGCTGGAGTCGACATGAATCAGCGTGCTCCCCCTGTGATTGAAAAATCTGTTTCCTGACACTGTTAGAGTTGATGAAAATACCGAAATAGCGTGCTGGTAACAACTATCGATTTGGCTGCTGGTAATCTGGGGTGCAGCTCGCTGACAGGAGACTCCGATTTGGGCATTCTCAATCTTTACATTTTGAAGAATACAAGCGTTACTCTCAGCTTTACTGCTGAATGTGATACCAGTCCATCTGTCTGAAACGGCTTTGAAAGTGATCGGTGCTGATTCAGTACCAACAGCAATGAGGATCCCATCTATCCTAAGTGTGGCACCCTGAACAAATTTCAAGGAAGTTCCTGGTTCGAGCTTGAGGATGTCGGGTTTAACACCATTTGAAATCTGGATATCTGTATGGATTTCGTAACTGCCATCAGCACTTGGAGAAACGACATCAGATAGTTGGATTAGAGACTCGATTGTGTATAAATCACCGCGGCCTAGGGTGGAAAAACAGGAATGTGCTTTTACGTCACCAAGGAATAGAAAAATAATCAGTACAAACACCTGATTTCGCATCTGTTTATTCAAGGTGAAATTTACCCCTGTTTTGAATATTGAGCTTGGTTATGAATTCCTGCGCGAAGGTTTAAGATATTTTAAGAGTCTTTACCTCTGGATTCCAAATTAACTTGATTTTTTCAGCTACCCGCTCTCATTGACTTGATCACACTTGGAAACCCATTAATACTAAGGCTATAGTATTTTATTGTTCTAACACTTTAATGTCAAGATTTAGGAACAACAATACAAACAGTATATTCCCTATACACTTGGATAGATCCATGGAACAAGCCTAGTTGCTTAGTCAATTGTTCTTCTTATTTTCGGGGCACGGTTTCTATATTTTACCGTGAGAAATTTATTGACAAAAGTTAATGGACTATGCTAAAGTCGAAGCATGTTATGTTGCAAGCGTCAAAGGCGTAATTGTAGGGCTTAGAAATAGGAAAGTTTCATGGCATTAAGGTATAGCTGTCCCAGCTGTGAGATGGATGTAACTGTCTTATATCTTGAGGCTGGTCGAAAAGCAAAGTGCAAAAAGTGTGGTGCTGAGAGTCTAGTCCCGCAGGATGCCACTAAGGTTCGTGCGCAACCACCGCCGTTAGCGCGCCCAGCTGCAAGTGCAGATGAAGGACATGCACTTGGTCATCGGCTGAGGGAAATCGTTAAAACGGGTTTTGTTAAATATACTGCTGGTACAATAGCTCTCGTTCTGGTTGCCTCGTTGCTTATGTTTTTTTTCGAATATGACAACTATGCCAGTGGTGTTGCCGGTCACCTTGGTATTGATCAAAGTGAGGTTAAGGCCTTAGACACTTTTTTCCATACTTTATGGTGGTCGCTTGTGACTTTCACCACTGTCGGTTATGGGGACGTGAGCCCCGTCACGCATTTAGGTAAGTTTTTTGGCGCTATAATTATGCTGTCCAGCTTCTTCTGGGCAATTTTGCTTTCGGGTGTTGTGGCATCATTTTTGGTTGAGGTTGCGTTAAGGGAGGATGATACATTGGATCAGAATAAGTTTAAAGAGCACACTATCATTGCAGGTTGGAACCCGATGGTAGAGGATATTCTGAAGGTGATGCAAACCGAAGAGAGTACAAAACCAGTAGTAATTGGTGGAGCACCATTAATCATCCTGATAAATGAAATGCCACGGGACGAAATTAAAAGGGCAGTAGAAAACTTTGACCGTCTCGATATTACCCATCTCAGTGGCCGGTATACCCAAGAAGTGGTTCTGGAAAAAGCGATTATAGATCAAGCAGAAAATATGATTCTGGTCCCAGATAGATCGGGATTGACTTCTGAAGATTCGGCAGACGAAAATGTCATTCCACTAGCGGTATTTGCTGTAAGGTCGATTACTAACAACGTTCGGTTGATTGCTCATATATCCAATTCAGAACTGAAAGAGCAACTTGTGCAGGCGGGTTGCGATGAGATTGTTCTGACTAATGAACACACGCCTGACATCATCACCAATCATATTCTTAATCCGGGTGTGCCACAGACGGTTGAACAAATTGGTGCGGTGGGTGGTAACGGGCACAGACTTGAAATTGTTGATGTGCCGCCTTTATTGATAGATTCCACACACCTAAATGTTTTTAGTTATTTCAAGGAAAATTTCAGCGCCTTACTTCTTGGATACACAGTTCAAGCGTCTGGGTTTAACCTCGAGGACGAAATGGGTGAAACTGGTGATCCTCTAATTCGTCAAATGATCACGGAACAATTGCAACAGTCCGGAATTAAGCTGTCTAGTGAGGAAAAAATGGAACTTGAAATTAACCCAAGCGACGATTACCAGGTGAGTGCAAAAAATCGTTGTGTGGTCTTAATGAATAATCGGAACGTGGAATCAGTATGAAAGCTACAGCAGAACAAATTAAAAAAATAAATTTTTTCTCATCATTGATAGATCAACAGTGTGCCGACATAGCCGAGGTGGTTGAAATCACCGAATGTTCAGCCGATGAGACATTGCTAAAGGAAGGTGAATTTGGCGATACGATGATTCTCGTCTTTCGTGGGCAGGTTGAAGTGGCAAAAGATTTCACCATTCGGACGAAAGATGGGTTTGAGGTGTCTCATAAGGCAATCATCCGGCTGGAGACAACAGATCCAAAACCTGCTTCTGTTCCGGAGACCGAGGCAACTGTTCCTGTGGTGCAGTCACCAGCATTCGGTCTTGGGGAATTCGCGCTTGTCTTGGACAAGGCTATCAGGACAGCACACGCTATAACAACAACGCCTGCAGAATATGGTGTTTTAACACTCAAGGACTTTAAGCAAATCACGGATAAAGATTCAACGATTGCCGGTCCTGTTTACTTTGAAGTGGCCAAAAACGCTGTCAACAATCTTGCCAATGCCTCGGAAGATATTAAGAATCTTACCCAGGCATTCTTCTTCGTACTCTTGCGAGGTTGATTTTAGTATTGTGGTGGCGTTGTGACTCCAAAAAACCAATCATTATCTCGACTGTCTTAAGCGCTTCGTTTCCTGAAGATACTGGCTTTCCTCCCTGGTCAACCAGTTGAACTAAGTTCTGGACACCGGCTTCTATACCAACCACATCCCACTGCGGAGCCGAAATCGGAGTTACCTCACCATCTTTATATACCTTTGCTTCCTGATCATTAATGATAATATAACCTGATGAACCAACAATTTCTAAGCTGAAACGGGATGGTGTGGTTTTTGGTCCCCCTGCGTAAAATCCCCTGACTCCATTCTCAAAGTGGATGTAACCGTGCGCTGAAGGTTCGGTTTTTGGGGCATGGCCGCCGTCGCCATTATATTCGGTGTAGTCTTCATATCCTTCCTCTAATTCAGCAGATACCCATGTCGGTTTGGAACCAGCAAAATAACAGATCATATCGATAAGATGGGTTCCATTGCGAAACAACATAGCTCGGCCACCACCGAGTGTTCCGATGACGTAATGTATATCGCCAATTTCGTCTTCTGAGACCAGTTCTTTGGTATGAACCCATAACGGTTGCCATCTACGTGTGTGATCAATCGACAAAATGACTTGGTTTTCATTTACGGCTTCAATCATCCGGTCTGCATCGATCAATCGCGTTGCTAACGGCTTTTCACAGAAAATCCCTTTGACGCCAATCGTTGCCGCATTAACAACTGGATCGGTATGCCGATGGTCCGAGGTCGCGACGGTTAGGATATCAAGATTCTCTTGAAGTAACATCTCTTGATAATCCCTGTAAACCGAGATGTTGTCCGAATGTTCGCTAAACTTTTCTTTAAAACTATCCAGTGTGTTTTGTACCAGATCTGCTCCGGCTACCAATTCAACGTTTGGTAGTCCAACTAGACCTACGGCATGCCTCGTACCGACTCCGGAACAGCCGATAATACCCACCCTGTATTTTTCGTGTTTTTCTGGCATCTTAGACCTCATCATCAAAAAATGTTAAGAATTCCATAAAGAATAATGTTTTTAATATATGTAACGCGTCTTTGCCACACAGGACTAAATTTAGGTTGATATCTTGTTTAATTTTAATACTGATAGCTGGCAATCGAAGAAAGATGTTCCCGTATCTTTTGGCGTTCCATGTTTGCGTAGGGGTTAGCTCGACGTCCAATACCTGTAATTGGATCAACGGACTCATCTAATTTAAAACGAAGGTAGAGTTTCTGTGCTTTGACGGCTTTTAACTGATCCTTTAGCGCATGATAACTTAGCATTAAGTGGTAATGCGCGTCAACATCTTCCGGATCAACTTCGAGCGTCTTCTGAAACTCTGTAACCGCTTCGGCATAACGCCGTTCAAGATAAAGGAGACGGCCTATTTCGTTTCGGACCCGTTTATCCCTTGGAAATTGTTCTGATGCCATACGCAGATGTTTAAGAGCAACATCGTATCTCCCCTGCGACTTTTGCGTCAATGCATAGAAATAATCTACTTTAGCCCGATTTGGATCTTTAGGATCCAAATTTTGTTTAAGTTCTTCTGCTTTTTTAAGTACCTCTTCGGCACTGCTATGGTTACCTTCCTTGATTCGGCAACGTGCGATATTAACATAACCATCCATATAGTTGGGGGTGATTTTGACAACTTTGAGAAAAGCGGCTTCCGCTCCCTTAAGATCTCCTTGTCTGAGTAAACCAATACCATAATCATTCCAACGCTCTTGATCTCGTACATCAGATTTGGTTTTCAATTCAGTTGAATCAGTCGAAACAGAATCAGTTTGCACGATTTCTAGCGTGGCTTGATCCTCTGATATAACTACAATTGGTGGATTGGGAATCTCTTTAATCTCTCCAGCTACCTGAGAGGTATCACCTGTAAACACCCATTTGCCATTATCGTAGCCTTTGTCTACTTGAAAATCCGTATGATCAGGATCCCGTACACCTGCGTATGACCATTGCGTTAACCACCAATTAAACTTACGGTAATTGAGTTTGGCTTGAAGGGTTATACGCTTACCACAGTCCTCTGGGATTATCAGGCGATAACGCACCGTATCCGCCGCGCCTGGTGGAATTGTACGGGAGTAAAGTATGGTGCGAGCGGCCCAAGCATTCCTTTTATTAATATGATTTCCATGTTCATCAATTAAGTGTGATTTATAAAAGTGCGCGTTTGGATCAACCTGCCCATTTTTGCCATCTTTGGCATCAATCATTCCATTCCAGAAAATGATCTTTCCGTCTTCATCGGTTGCTTTTAACTCCAACCAAATATCAAATGCGTCAATTGTACCGGCAGGAAAATGGTGCCCAACACCACGTGTACGGACGACAACATCAACACGTACATCGTCACCAGGAAACGCTTTTGCATTTGACTGCCCGATTGGAGCAGTTATTTTGTTTTCATTCACCAGAGCGAAAATGTCAATCGTCACTTTATCGTCCTGCAGAAAATTCGTAACCGCTTCAAGTTGATCCGGATGTTTGTTTACGTATGGAAGAGCTGTATTTGCCCCTATGAACCTGTGGCTTTTGATCTTACCTCGTTTGTTTCCCGCGTCTTTTGATGGCACAAGAGGCATGTGGCAATCGACACATTTCTTTGGCTGGTCAGGATAGTAGAATGATAATGCACCTTGGTGTGAAACACCGCTTGTTTGCCATTGATCGTAGGTATTAAATCCTCGAAACCATCGGAAATTGTTGACAGGTTTATCCAGATGGACCTTATGACAGGTTGAGCAGAATTCAGCGGTATTTTCACGATGAAAAGGCTTAATGAAACTTCTTCGGTGTGGTTCTGGATCAAGCTTAATGATGTAGTTGTGCAATTTTCTCACAACCTTGTTCTGACTAGCGGCTATATCGTGTAGCGGCGGATACTTGATTGTGTAGCCACCATTACCCATTGTGTCTTTAACCCGTTCAATTGAGTGACAAGCTGTACATGCCAATCCAGCTTGTGCTGCGGGCGTGTGCATATTTTCTCGGATTGGGCGATCCATTATGCCGTTGAACATAATTGCGGGATCATGACAACCACCACACCATTTGGACGACTGAATCCCATTTACGTCCTGCATATACATAACCGACTTACGATACCATTGGTTGTTGAATGAAGAAAAATGATGTGCCGACTCATTCCATTGGCGGTATACATCAGGGTGACATCCCTTTTCAGCACAGGTTTTTGAGGTGAGGAAAAAATCTGTCGGGATTAAATTTCCGGTAGCGGTTTCAGCAGAAGATGGAAAGAAAGGGCTATTTGTTCCTCCTCCCTCCTCGTACATACTTGTCGGTATGTCATGGATTGGATTCTGTACCAAGTAATCACTTTCAGGTACATAGTTTCGGTAGATCTTCACGACAACTGGAAAAATGAGGGCAACGGCAAGTGTAACCCCGGCGATCTTTGTGAATGAATGCCTGATAAAGCTAACCCGATACCAGATAAAATGGAGAATCAAAAGAATTGATCCAACCGTTGTCACCACAATATGGCTAATCAAGAGCCACCGATTGGGTGTAGTCGCCCCCACAACCATTAGCCATAGACCAGAGATTATGCCGGTTATTAATAAAACAATAGCTATTTTGCCGATATGGAGCATATCGGCAAATGATCGGCTAACAAATAAAGTGAAAAATGGGATCAACCCGATACCAATCAAGATGTGGATAAAAACATTTGAAATATAGAAAAGGGATGGAGTCCCAAAGCTAGCGAGGTAAGAACTGTTTAATAATAACAGAAGGAATCCGAGAAACGATGCCGAGTAGAAGATTTTCAATTTAAACCTTTCTTTCCTCATTCTCTTATATCCCCATAAGGTCGGACTATTAATCGGAAGAAAATTTGCATGTGGATTGATGCCTAGCGAGCAAAAGGATATATCCTAAATATAGCTATCAGAACTGATGCTGTTTTTTTATTACCCTGTTAAGGTGAATTAGAATTTGCCATGACCTGATTTGCAGAGGGCTAAACTATTATACACGATTTGTAAGCGAGATGAAAAAATGGGTGTCTATTAGAGGATTATTCCAACTTCATCATTTTGATAATTTTGTTTTCTTCTTTTTCACCCACTTTGCTGTGAATTTTGCAATAGTAGACCCCGTTGGAGATTTTCTTCCCATCCAAATCCCGACCATCCCATGGTATCATTACAAAACCAGCATTTGCGTCCACTTCTTCTCTCCAGATCATCCGTCCGGAAATAGTATAGATCTTTACTATCATCTCATCGGCTGGCATTGTCAATTCACAGGTGATAGTTGTATTTCTTTTGAACGGATTAGGATAGTTCATTACCTTCAGCATTTGAAAGTTTTTGAGAACCTGAAACTCGGTTTTTTTGTCAGATTGATTTCCGTCAAGATCCCTCGCTGTTAGCCGAATCTGATAAACACCGGGATCTAGTTGAGGCGATAGATAATTCAATATGATTTGATTTGTGCCTTGGTGATAACTCAAGTCGTAATTTGTTTCCAAAATGGTATCGAAATCGCGGTTGTTACGACTAAATTCCAACTGAATAGAATCCGGATTAACTCCATTACTATCGGAAATTGTTGCTTGGATTATTGGCTCTTTCGATACCGGGTCTCCATTGATGAAATTTTGCTTGGAAATGGTCAACTGAATATCTGGTGAAATAGTATCGTCACTTCGCATCAGCGCGATTGTCCCAAGTTGGGATAATTCGGCCTGCACACGCCCAACAGGTTGTGTCTTAAATCGAAATCGGTCGCCGGAGGAAAACTCGGTATCGCCCACATTAATTTGCAAGTGTAAGCCGAGATCGGTATTAGAATATGGTTTGCCGACTATTCCTGTTCCAGCTAAAATACCGGTTTGTTTGCCTTCTATTTGAAAAGTGTCTGCGTCTAAGAAAAAGATTACCCATTGATCCTCTGGCACATTTGCTTTTCTTCCTATCTGGATATATTGCAGGACACCAGAACCATCGTTATCATCCTGAAATGACAAAGCATGATATCGAATTGCCGTTCCTTCTTGCAGATTGGACTTTAACACTTGAAAAGTCAAAACATCTCCAAACTGAAATTTATCTTGTCCGGAGGTAAATGTGATGACTAATCCATCCTTGAAATTGGTGTTTTCTTCAGCCTTACCGAAAATTCGGTTGGGATCAACTACTTCAAGGGGGCGACTGCCTTCGCGAACCATCAGCCGATACGTTGTTGCGGAAGTAAACATTACAATCCAATTCCCAACTTTTGCTCCATTCTGATCGACTTTGACACTGGAAATTACTCTATCCGACTGATTCCTAGTATTTGGACTCGATATAGCTGTCTCAATTTGGATATGACCGTCTGCGGTCTTGATCACTTCTGTGGGTTGCCTTAACCATTTTTGCAAGTCATCTCGCCAGATATACAAACCAATTTCTGTTGCTTGTAATTGAAAACCTGAATTGATTGCTTCAATCTGATCAGCAGTCAATTGTAGTATTTCATCTAGAGCTAAATCCGTCCGAATACGGCGCTTAATTGCTGCCACGTCATAACTCACCTCAGCTGTAATCGGTTGAAGCAACTGGGTGTTTGGTTCACTGTTCAAAACTACGTGGTAAGCATTCCCTTCATTTGCCAGCTTAATCCGGTTGAGGCTATCCTGTTGAATTGCCTCCGATACTTGATTGTCACTGTTTACCTTGGACAATGTTAGAATTTTGGGTTGAGCAATACTAGATTTTGGAAACCGCAAGTTAAGAACATTATCTCGACTGAAAATCCGTTTATCAGCATCACCGATAATCGTACTTTCCACCATTAATTGTCCGTATCCTATGTTATCGTCTTTACTTATTTCTTTAATCTTGTTGTCCGGATCAACCCAGATGTAGACTTCATATTGGCCAAAAGTAAATTCGTGCTGGATTTTAGCTGTAACAATCGGGTTAGTATTGAGAGGATCTTGTTTAAAGGCACGCGGCATCGATTCATCAACCAATTTGGGGCGGCTCTGCCACGCAACTGGTGATATGGAAACACGACCGAGTTCTACCACGCCATGGTCAATAATACCGTCTTTATCACGGTCTGGATTACCATTATAAAAGGCGATTTCAACATCCTGTGTTAAGTCAAAAGGTTCAGTTTGCTCAATATCAACGTTCAATTCCCAAACCTTCTTCGACTTGGAGAACGCATAGTAGATTAAACTCTCTGAAGATGATTGGACACGGACAGACTTTAGATTTGGCAGTACAAATGGACGGAATTCAAGAATATCTGAAATTGCCTCGTATCCGTCAATGTCAAACACACTAATTTGATAGCGAACCGCCTCTCCACTTTTGGGAATTGTTAAAGCGGATGGAATAGTATACCATCCAGTATCACGACCCGAATCCGGTTGCATTGCTACTTCCTGCCAGTTGTACTTCAATGGATCGCGCCACTCAAGAATAACCGATTTTATCCCTTTATTCTGTAATTCATCCGAAACTTGAACAGAAACAGAGAAATTTTTATCGGTGATCAACTTAGCTTGAATGTCGAGAATTTTGGGCACAAAGACACTGAAGGAGGCTCCACCAACTGCTGTTGCATTTGCACTTTCAGCATAGCATTCGATATGTGCTTGTCCCTCACGGATACCATCAGGTACAGTGAGCGTAGTAGCGAGATACTTGCCGTTCTGCACCGGGATCTTCTTTTCGACGATAACATCACCTGTGTACAGATCTATTTCCTTTTCTTTAGAATCGTCCCAGGTGATTTCTTCCGGGTTAATCTGCACTGTTTGGTATATCCCCGGAAATATGGCCTTGAGTTGTAATGTGCCATTGAAATCTGGAAAGGGCGTGTAGATTTTCTTTTTCTGTTGAGGATCGTAATAAACTTCCATAATTTCGCCGGCTTTGACTTTCAGATTTTGCCCGGTTGCAACTGTGCGGGCTTCAATGGTTGGTTGAACTTCATAGTCTGCCATGTTTAATTGCATGGCCGGATCTCCGAAGAGCGTATACGCCATCATGACGTCAATTTGTCCAGTACCTTCCGTCATCAGCAGTTCAACTTTGGAATCCATTGCTAGTTGGCCAATTTCACGCACGTTCCTTTTGAAAATTGCGTCGAAAATAATTCTGTTCAACGCATCGTTTCCACTTCCATAAGTTAATCTTGAGGCGCTTAACATACCAATAATTCCGCCTTTATTGCGACGCAGTAACTTCTCGGCTAAACTGGGTTCGCCCGGTGCATCGAAATAGCCGTTGTAGCAACTTAAAACCAACATGAACGGCAAATAATCGGTTTCAGCCAGTAAATCAACGGAATTATTATCGAAAATTGCTTCATGTGTCCAGACAATCCGTCCGCCGTGTCCCGCATATTGGGCAATAACACCTCCTTCGCTCAACGCGTCAATGACCATGTCCTTGGCAACGCGGCGAGGTAGTTCATTATTATAGCCAGCTGGATTAGCCTTCACCTTTTTGATCACATCTTCTAAAAAAATTCGAATCGTTTCATAACCCAGCAGGGTGTGGCTTTCTTCAATTGCTTTGAGGCTCTTTTTAAAAATGAAATCACCTGAATTGCTGACTTCATCGTCCGCCACAGAAATAATCCTGCGTTGCCATTCGCCCTTGGGAGGATCTGATTCGTACCTGATAATTTTATCTACGATGTTTCGAGCTTGCTGATCCGTTTCAACACTAATTCGACCGATATAAAAATCTGGCAGTTCATCAATCCCGCTGATTGTAGTGTACCAATGATCGACCGAAGTTTGTCCGAAGGATTGAGACCAAATATAGTGAGTTGGAATGTACCCGGTTGTTTCCGGTGGTTCTGGGTAGGTTTCTTCATCAATTCCGCGAAAATCCCAGGTACCATCTCCCAGCAACACAACATACGAAAAAGCAGGAGATTGCCAATTATGGTATGCATAGGATAGAAAATCTTTGATTGCTTTTGGGTTTACCATACCATTACCGAATGTATTGTAAATCTCAGTAACATCAACAACTTTTGTACGGTGTCCACCTCCCTTTAAGGTAGATCTCCAAGCTGCCAGTTCCTGTGCATATTTGAGGTAAATAGGATGAACAATAACTATATAATCCGCGCTGTTTACGGAAGAACGCAGGTCACTTGGTTGAACCGTCTCAACGGCATAGGGATCAAGAACTCCTGCTGCGGACACGGCGACAAATTTCGCGTTATGCGAGTCGGGAGCTTGAAATGTAGCGTTGTAGGCAACTCCAGTTGGGAAATCTTCACCAATGTGTTGCAAACGTTTTTGCTCTTGCCGATCGAGGATAATTTTTTCGATATGCGGGTTTTTCATTTTGGCTGTTAGTCGTGTACCATCATACTCAAAAATCTCAACTTTTGGCGATAGGAAAGTCTGGACTTTGTACTTTAATTTGCGGCGTACACGAACTTCATGTGAATCTTGGCTTTGGGGGGAAGAGAACATTAGATAATCTTTAACTGCCTTCAGCAATCTGGTGTATTCAATCTCAAACGAATTAATGTAAACATGGTAAGGATATCTGGTTGTATCATCTTCCATCGTCGAATCAATACGCGCTAGAGAGATGGCATTCAACTCACCTTTGCCAGCATCTTGCAGATCATCCCAGAGCCGTAAGGTTTGGTCTATACTCAGAGTGTCTTGGCTGGACCATTTTGCCAGATCTATTCGAATGTCGTTGATTGATACCAGAATTTCATGGTCCAGAGGAGTTCCACCTTGTAAATTCACCTGAATTGTTGGCTGATTGAAACTCGGTGTCAGATCATAAAGTGGGAATTCTAGGTACATCTGGTTGATACCACCACCGTTTCTGACCCCTGTCCAAAACCAACTTTCAACGGATCCGAACCAGGAGTGTTTGTCCCCTCGAGATACATTTTCGGGTAGCACGTGTTGTAAATTACTGTGCAGATGATCTTCTTCAAAGTAGATTCTTGATCGGAAAGACGGTACCGATTTCGCTGTTGGATCGGCAGGTGTTGCATCAATTTCCACGATTCGTTTACCTCGCTCAAGCTCGACACTCAGCCAATAAACATTCCAACGGGTATAACGATTGCGTGCGTCATGTCCCAAAAACTGAATGTAGTCATCTTGGTCAAAGTGACCATCCTCTTCACCTTGAACATAGAGAGGGATTTCCATGCTGTTGTTTTTTAGATGGAAATGGCGTGGATCTTCAGCACTTAGATCAATCCCCCATTTGTCTTTAAGACTTCTGGCCGTCAGACGATAAATTCCTGTTTTTCCAAGAAGAATTTTGTAACGAGGATGATATTGCTTGTTTTGAAGACCTGGTGCCGCTACAGTTTTTTTGTTTTGGAGCCTCCAGATTTTAGCTTGTTCATAATTCAGTAATTGGTCTTGAAGTCTTTGCTCAAACATTTCGGTATCCCGGCTATACGATGTGAGATAATGGAAATTTGGGGGTGCTACCGGATTCTGAAACTGGACTCGGATCGTCATCTTAGAGTGGATCTGGATCAAGCGTTTTGATGGCGCATACTGAATTGGATGAACTTCAAGCATGATGACGCGTTGAGATCGAATGTACCCATCAGACACAATTTTTACCAGACGTTGGGGGTAGAAACCTTGCATGCGATAGGCAATACCATCTTCACGCCACTCTGCTTGACTTGATTCAAAACCATTATCTGCTTCACTTCGAAGGGTTTTGTAAGATGTTGGTAGGATTCGGAAACCTTGACGTGTCTGGGTTTCTTTCCAAAGTACTTCAACCCGAAATTCCGTTTCAGGCGGAACACCGAGCATTAGTCGCGAGACAGGAAGCCGTGGATTACCCGGTTCTGAGGTGAAACTGCCATCTGTGTAGGAAATGAGGTCGTATGTACTACGTTGTGATGGCTGTACCTTTGAAAATTTGGGATTGGACAAACCGAAATTGATTGTAACACCGTACTGGTCCGATTCAATAACCTGGACTGAGGCAAAGGAAATCGGCAGAAAAACAGCCATGAAAAATGTCGTATGAAGAGAAATTCTATGCATCAGATACAGTCAATTTTTTATATTGGGAAGTTATGGAGTCCTGCTGTAAGTCCGCCATCAATGGTGAAAATTGCGCCAGTGGCGAATGACGATTCATTGGAAGCGAGGAAGAGCGCGGCATTTGCAATATCGATCGGTTGACCAATTCGATGCAGAGGATAGTGTGGGATAATGTCATTCAAAATATTCGGGTTACGTTCAATCATGGGTTCCCATACTTCAGTTTGGATAGTACCTGGACAGATACAATTGACTCGAATGTTATCAGCACCGTGCGAGATCGCCAGAGATTTTGTTAGCGAAATTATGGCTCCCTTGGATGCCGAATATGCGTGTATTCCTTGTAACCCGATTAATCCATTAACTGATGCAATGTTTACAATGCTACCTCCACCGTTCTTCTTCATCTCCGGAATGACAATTTGTGAACAATGATGGGCACCTTTCAAGATAACATTTAGGTTGGCATCCCAGTTATTTGTTAGCACATCGTTTGTCGAACAAATTGCGTTGTTGACGAGAATATCGATTTTGCCAAAACTCCGAATTGTCTTGGTTACCAGAGCCTCAACCATCTTGGGATCTGTAACATCTGCTAGGATAAAAATGCCTGTATGGCCTTCCGATTGGATCAGGTCAGCAGTTTGGTTACCAGTTTCCTGGTTGACATCATCGACGACAACCTTTGCTCCTTCTTCCGCAAACCGAAGCGCGATTGCTTTCCCAATACCCCTACCAGAGCCGGTAATAATAGCAACTTTATCTTTTATCCTCAAAGGCAAGCCTTTATCTTTTATCTCTTTCGATGGGAGATTTCCAATTTATTTCAGGAGCACCTGCGCGATGATTGACAACTCGGGCCAAAACAAAAAGAAGGTCTGACATTCGATTGAGATATTGTAAAATTTCCGGATTGATCGCGTCTGATTTTTTGAGACTGACAACGCGTCGTTCTGCGCGGCGACAAACCGTCCTGGCCAGATGTAATACTGATGCGCTAGTCAGGCCACCGGGTAAAATAAAGTATGTAATTGGCGGAAGCTCCTGTTGAAGGCAGTCAATCATACGTTCTTGTTCAAGCACCAAGTCCTTGGATATTCTTAGACTATCGGATTGACAGTGTGCATCAAGTACCGCTAGGTCGGCACCTAAATCGAAAAGTTCGCTTTGCATCCGATTCAACTGATCTGCAATATCTGTATCTGAAATTAGCGAGTGTGCATATCCTAGAAAGGCATTCAACTCATCAATATCACCGATAGCCTTAATTCGTTGAGAATCCTTATCAAGCCGAGTGTTCCCATAGAGTCCAGTTTCACCCGTATCACCTGTTCTGGTATAAATTCTCATGGCCGTATTCTGCCACATTGAATTTGGGATGTCAATAGTATTGGTCATGGACAAGAAGATTGACGTGAAGTGGGGATTGTGCTATCATAAAATGTGATATTTGTTGCTGAATAGATGCGGTCCAGGGAGCTATAGGTTGGGTAGTATTAGATGAAGGAGTCAATAGATAATCATCTGAAGAATGCGCTAATTGCCGGTATTCTGACTTTAGTACCACTCGGCGTCACTTTCTTTATTCTGGGTTTCCTTTTCCGCAAAATTGGCGGGTGGTTACCAAATACAATCGACTCCTACTTTCCAGAAGCAAAGTATCCTTTCCTATTTGGTACGGTTGTTCAGACAGTTATTGGGCTTATTCTCACTATTCTGATTATTTATTTAACTGGTTTAATTGTCTCAAATTTTATTGGTCGCAGGTTACTTGGTGCTACAGAGCAGTTTTTAAGTAAGATTCCGATAGTTCGTGAGGTCTACGCTCCAGTTAAACAAATTATGCAGATGATTTTGCATCCCTCAGAGTCGAATAAGTTCAAGAGGGCAGTAGCGATTAGGGCGCCCAACTCTCCTTTCCGCATCATTGGTTTTGTTACGGGCGAGGTTGAGGAAATCGATAATCCGCATCCATTGATAACTGTCTTCGTTCCTACCAGCCCGAATCCGACAACAGGCGTGATGTTATTTTGCGATCCGGAGATTTTGTACGATATCAACCTCAGAGCGGAAACAGCAATGAAGATGCTAATCTCCGGAGGACTCGTTGCGCCAAACAATATTCTCATTGGTCAAACAATTCAGTGGATGATAACCGAATCCAGTCAGTTGAAACAGCCATATGAATCAGACATAGATATTTCCGGAAATTGAGCGAGGTGTTATCCACAGTATTTGGCATATCATTTTTAGATCAGCATTTTCCATTCCTAGTGCCAACATAAACGGCAAAAATAATAGGACTAAAACCCAACTGTGTTACGTTTCTTCAAAAACTCTGGAACTTTTGTTTACCTGCTAGTGTGTTTCAACCCATATTAAGGAGACTAATGATGGAAATCAAAAAAGTTGCAATTACTATCCTGCTTGTTACAGTTATTATTCTTGGCGGTATAACAGTTGATTGGGATAATCAGAAAATTTCATCCCAAACTGCAGTTAGCCAAGTAGACGAAATCGATCTTCAGTATCTGGAACGTGCCAATAATGCCTTCATTAAGCTGGTAAAATCTGCCAAACCTGCAGTTGTGCAGATTTCAACTTCAAGACGAGTTGGGAGGCAATCCCGTAATCGGTCTCGTGACCGATTTGAAGACTTCTTCAGGTTCTTTCCTGAATTCCCAGAACGCCGCCAACCAAATGACCCCGAAGAGGACGAAGATAACCGGGACATGCCGAGTGGTCTTGGATCTGGTGTAATCGCAAGTTCGAGTGGCTATATTTTGACCAATAATCACGTCATTCAAGAAGCAGACGATATCAAGGTTACCCTATCAGACGGTCGGGAGTTCGATGCCGAAGTCGTTGGAACTGATTCAGGATCACAAGGAACGGATCTAGCAGTGCTAAAAATTAATGCTGACAAACTATCCAGTTTGGAGTTCGGTGATTCTGATCAACTTCAAGTTGGCGAATGGGTTGTTGCAATTGGCAGCCCACTTGGTCTTGATCAAACAGTAACACGTGGGATTGTGAGTGCAAAAGGTCGGTCCACAGATGATATTCGTATTGCCAGTTACGCTGATTTTATCCAAACTGACGCGTCAATTAACCGTGGCAATAGTGGAGGTGCACTGATCAACATTCGTGGTCAGCTTGTTGGTATAAACACGGCTATTGCGACTGGTGGCGGATTGTCGTATGGAAATATCGGTATTGGATTCGCTATTCCAAGCAAGCTGGTGCAAAGGGTGATGACCCAACTGATCGAAAAAGGGGAGGTTGAGCGTGGTTGGCTAGGTGTGATGATTCAAGATGTTGATCACAACCTTTCGGAGAAACTTGAATTTGACAGCCCTCATGGTGCCTTGATCACAATGGTTGGCAAGAACTCTCCTGCAGAGAAAGGTGGAATGAGACATGGTGATGTCGTACTAGAGTTTAATGGTGTCCAGATTCGAGATAGAGATCATCTCCGTTATGTAGTTGCCTCAACTGGTATTGATTCCACAGTACCTGTAAAAGTGATACGACAGGGTAAGAAAAGGAATCTGAAAATCAAGCTTGCCAAAAGAACAGAAGAGGCTATAGCAACTTTGAGTAATCGTGTGGCTCCACCTAGTGAAGACGCAGATCAAGAGGTCTTCTCCGGAATCCAAGTCCAAAACTTAACCTCCGAGATGGCAAAGCGCTACAATCACCAAGACCAAAAAGGCGTGATTGTGATCAAAGTTAAGCAACGCACTGCGGCGGCGAGAGCTGGTATTCAGGAAGGAGACTTAATTCAGGAAATAGATTGGGAAAAGGTGGAGAATCTGGACGACTACCGGAAACGATTAGATCAGCTCAAGGACGAATCTAAAGTGACACTCTACATTCGGCACGAGTCAGGCAATCCTGAATTTATCACCATCAACGTTGAGCAGAACGAAGATTAAGCTGAGGCCAAACCGATCGTTCTTATTTCAGGCTTTCTGGTGTATTTCATTTGGTCACTCGGTGTTGTTGAGTGAGATCTTTATTTCAGTCGACTATGGCTTGGTAGGTCAGCACTCGGAATTGTGAGAGAAATGGATGGTGGTTTCCCAGAAGTTGGGTCATCAAAATTGCAATTAACTCCTCTTTGGGATCGACCCAAAAAGTTGTGCTAGCTGCCCCGCCCCAGCGGTAGATCCCCTCCGAACCTAGAATTCCAGATTGGGCCAGATCAGTAACCACGGAAAATCCAAGACCAAATCCAACACCGTGCTGACCAAACGGATGCATGTTTCCCGAGAGATGATCGCAAGTCATCATTTCAATCGTTTTCCTGCTTAAAAGTCGTTCTCCATCAAGTTCTCCATTGCTCAACAACATTTGGCATAAACGCAGATAATCGGAAATAGTTGATAAAAGTCCTCCACCGCCAGAACATATTTTTCGAGACTTGGCTCTCGCGTCCAAGCGATCGATAATTGAGTTCGTTGCCACTTCGTATTTTCCATCTTCCGTGGCTCGATAGAGCGCGGCATACCGATCGGTTTTCTCAGGCCAGGCGTCAAACCCTGTGTCGACCATCTGGAGAGGATCAAAAATACGATCTTGCAAAAAACTATCGAATGGTTGGCCTGCAATCACTTCGACCAGGTAGCCAAGTACATCTGTCGAAAATCCGTAGTTCCATACTTCTCCGGGTTGGCACATCAACGGAATCTCTGCCAAGCGTTTCACCGCTTCTGCCAGTGATTCCACATTATATAGATCTGCCTTCTGATACATTTCTGCCACAGGGCCACCGCTGAAATCGTAGGTGAGTCCCGACGTATGCCGAAGTAAATCACGGACAGTCATTTCACGTTCTGCGGGAACTGTTTTTGCCTGACTGTCTTCCACACTATCCAGAACTTCCATGTCCTTAAATTCAGGGATAAAACGTGAGACGGGATCGTCCAATTGGAAGTGCCCTTCCTCGTAAAGCATCATGATTGCCACGCTGGTGATAGGTTTTGTCATTGAGTAAATCCGAAAGATGGTATTGAACTCCATCGGATGCACATCGTCTTTGCAACCAAATTTCTCAAGATGCGCTACATGACCACGACGATAGATCAATGTGATGAAGCCTACTACTTTTTCGTCATCAATGTAACTTTGCATGACCGGACGAATTCGAGTTAGCCGATGTCTGGAAAGTCCAACGGTTTCGGGGGAGACTGTTTCTAATCGCATTTTTTCCTAATCTTGTTATTTTGTTTGAATTAATGCAAGTATTATAGCAAAGACATGTCTTGATTGTTGCTTGGAGGAGAAAAAGTTGGGAATTCCAAAAGTGAAAATTGAAATTCTAACTGAGTCCCGCCATGATCATTACTAGTTGATGTTCCGAACGAGGTTTAATAAATTGATCTATAACAGAATTAGATTTAATCACGCTCTTGTGTTATGCTTATGTGCCATATATTATCGCTGTATGTTGAACAAGGATAAGCCGCAAATTTGGATTCAACGGTTAGTGCTACAGATTCAATCTTGAAGATGTTTTGATCAAATTCTGAGAATTGACAAACAGTTCATTAGATTCATAATCATTTGGCAATAGATGGTTAGGTTTTAGAGAGCACCTGAGACCGGGGTGGAAGAGGTTAGTTTTCAACTCTCAGCTTTGCCTAATACACCTTAGTTTCTGGAGAAGCTGGAAATGACACTTGAACAAAGATATTTATTTGATATTACTGGTTATCTGCACCTAAAAAATGTTCTAACCGGTGAAATATTACGAACAGCCCAAGAAGCGGTTGACAGATATATCAACACCCCAATTGATCAAATGCCCGACGGCTTCGAATTTACGGGGTTGTACCAAAATGGTTTTGCTTTCGATAAGTGTTTGGAGGCTCTGACACTTCATCCTGTCACTTGGCCAATCATTAAAGAACTTTTGTCTGATAAGCCTCGTTTTGCCAAAGGCTCTTTAAAACATGATACACATGAAAATTGGAAGCAGGTTGAAAGAGCGATTTCAAACCCTGGTGGTCTGCATTGTGCCCGTGATGACTATGGCTGGTATAGTACACGCTATGAGACGAAGGACGGTCGTATTTATTGTGATGATTTTGTAGCTTTTTTCTATTTTACTGATGTGTTTCCTAGTGACGGAGGATTGATCGTCATTCCAGGATCTCACAAAAGTGAATTTGAACGTCCAAGCAATCTCTTAACATTTGATGAGGAAGACGGTATTGATCCGCAACCACATCCTGTGTTTACTAACATTACGCCAAGAGCGGGTGACGTGGTATTTATCTCCGAGCTCTTGACGCACGGCGTTTTGCGGTGGAGGCCTACGGATCGTGACCGGCGACTTCTGGTTCTCCGCTATAAGCCGCAGTATATGGGCAAAAGTTCATTCTCATCGGCAATCTTGGATAGGTTATCCGCAGAAACGTTGGAACTAATCTCCTCCGTGCCGTACCACCACATCAAGGATATTGTCAAGCAAGATGTCGTTACTTTGACAGCGTAAATAAAACCCAAAACTGATTCAGTAAAAGGGAAAGAGTGACTCCCAAACAGCGGTACCTATTTGATCTCAACGGTTACTTACATATAAAGGGCGTATTAAGTGATGAAGAACTAGGAAAGACGCAAGAAGCGGTCGAACGTTGTGTTCAGACTCCACCGGATGAGTTGTCGCATGGCCGGAATTTTGCTTTTGATAAATCCTTAGAAGCTTTGACACTTCATCCCGTCACTTGGCCAATCGTTAAGGAACTGACCGGTAATAAACCTCGTTTCAATCGCGGTTCTCTAGTGGTTGAGACGCACGAGAAGCAGACGATGACACCTTTTCACTGTGCTCGGGAGGACTGCGGTTGGCAAACGCGCCGTTATGAAGTCAGGAATGGACGGATCTTCTGCAATGACATTATTGCCTTTTTTTACTTTACCAATGTTTGTCCAGGTGATGGCGGTTTAATTGTTCTTCCTGGTTCACATAAAAGTGAGTTTCAACGACCAGAAGGATTGTTCTTTCCAGATTTAGAGGATCCGGATCCGGTATTACATCCAGCCATCAAAAATATTACACCTCGAGCAGGCGATGTCATTGTTCTCTCTGAACTGACAACTCACGGGGTTTTAATTTGGAAACCCAAAGACAGAGACCGGCGCTTTCTGATTCTGCGATACAAAACGCAGTATTTTCAGGATGAACAGGGAGAACGATATGTATATTCTAAAGAACTTATGGACAAATTATCCCCGGAAACGCAGGAATTAATGGCATATGGATCTTACTGGCATGATAAGGAAATTGTTAAACGTGACACTGTTGATCTAGGCTAGTGAATCTGGTGTTTGATGCGGATTTGAGATGGTCGATGATTGGTTGGGAATTGCAAAAAAAGGAGCGGATATGAAATTTGCGTCCAGTACAAAACACAGTTGGGGAAAAACAAGCGATTTGACGTTTTGGTTCAGTCTGCCTGATATATGTCATGTCTTGGTTGAAAAAGTTAGTTTGTTATTAGTCATAAATTTTGTCTTGCAACTTCCTGTTGCTGCTGATGATTGGCCTCAGTGGCGGGGACTCAATCGTGATGGAAATTGGTTCGAGACGGGTATTATTGAAGAATTTAACGAGTTCCAACCTGAAATTCAATGGCGCATACCCATTGGCAGTGGGTATAGCGGGCCGACTGTAGCTGGCGGGTATGTCTATCTGGCTGATAGAGTTGCTAGCCCGGTTCAAGTTGAGAGGGTGCACTGTTTTGATTCTAAGACAGGTGCTCTGATCTGGTCCTTTAAATATGAGTGTATATACAAAAACGTCGATTATGTTGCTGGTCCGCGAGCTTCCGTCACCATCAATGATGGCTTGGCATACGCTCTTGGGACCATGGGGCATTTGCACTGTTTCAATGCCGTCACTGGCGAGGTTTTATGGAAAAAGAACCTTAATTACGATTACAACATTCGTATGCCTGTTTGGGGGATATCAGGTTCTCCTGTCATTGAGAAAGACTTGGTAATTGTCCAAATTGGTGGGACCCCTGAAGCCTGTATTGTCGGTCTTGATCGAAGAACAGGTGAGGAGCGCTGGACAGCATTAGCAGATCGTGCTTCATATTCCTCCCCTATTGTTATTGATCAGGCTGATAAGCGCGTGCTGGTGTGCTGGACGGGAGATAATGTTGTTGGGCTTAATCCGCAAGACGGCCAGCAATATTGGAAATACCCGTTTCCGCCAAGCCGGATGGTGATTGGGATAGCGACACCCGTGTTTTATAACCACCAGCTTCTAATTAGCGACTTTTTCGAAGGTACACTTTTACTCAACGTTGAGCCAGATCGCTTGGCAGTGCAGAAAATCTGGCACCGTAAGGGCGCGGATGAAATAAATACGGATTGCCTGCATTCCATCATTTCGACCCCTGTTTACATTGGAGATCATATTTATGGTGTAGATAGCTATGGTGAAGTTAGGTGTATTGAAGCCAGCAGTGGAGACCGCATTTGGGAAGATCTAACTATTGTACCTAAAGCACGATGGAGTACGGCTCATTTTGTCAAAAACAGAGATAAAGTCTGGATCTTTAACGAAAGAGGGGAATTGCTTCTGTGCACGCTATCACCTCAAGGAGCTGAAGTTATTGACCGAATGCAGCTTATCCAACCGACCAAGGATCAACTCAACCGTCGTGGCGGTGTCTGTTGGTCACATCCGGCTTTTGCTTATAAATGCGTGTTTGTCCGAAACGATCAAGAACTGCTATGTGCCAGCTTAGAAAAGTGATGCTCGTTTCACAGCAGCAGGTAATTTTCCCTGAATTACCTAAAGATGTTCCCTTAGCTGATGGTACTTTTTACTAGAATTCCTGGTTTGTTAGAAAGTAATGAATAATATTGTCCATGTTGTTTTACTCGGAATACTACAGGGATTAACTGAGTTTTTACCGATTAGTAGTTCCGGACATTTGGTGATTCTGCAACACTTTCTTGGTTTTAAAGACCCACAAGTTTTCTTTGACGTAAGTCTCCATCTTGGCACACTTGGAGCCGTAATTGTCGTTTATCGGCAAACACTCCGGAAACTTGTCAAGAGTGGGTCATCTGTCCTGATCAAACCAGACTTCTATTGCCGTCCTATTCGAACTGTTTCAGACACGCCTGATCTAAAACTTATTTGGTTTGTTCTGGTTGGATCTATCCCTACTGGACTCATCGGCTTCCTTTTTCAAGATCAACTTGAATTGATGTTTAATAGGCTGGAGTTGGTTGCACTTATGTTGATTGTCACAGGGTTAGTCCTTCAACTGCCTAGACTGCGCAAACAAGATAACGACCAAGTTTTGAAAGCTTGGCACGCGCCGCTAATTGGTTTAGTTCAAGGAATGGCAATTATCCCCGGTATTTCGAGATCCGGATCGACAATCTCACTGGCACTATTACTTGGAACTTCACCCGAAACAGCTGCAAAGTATTCTTTTCTGCTTTCCATTCCCGCCATTCTTGGTGCCGTGGTCATGAAACTTAAAGATCTGACGGTTATATTGATATCCCCAACCAATCTGGCAGCCGGTGTGCTGACATCATTTATTGTTGGCTGGCTGGCACTCCGGTTTCTGCTGTCAATATTGAACCGTGGGAAACTGGCAGTATTTTCTTACTACTGCTTTTTTATTGGCTTGTTGACTTTTGTTTGGTTGCGAATTTGATGCGTGTTCAATCAATCAGGTGAAGTTCCGGTGGACCCCGCACGGCCAGTTCAAGCAGAAACTAATGGCGAACTGACATATGTCCAGAACAAAAAAATGCTAATTCTAGGAGAATCGACAGATGAAAAACGTTGCTATCTTAGGGGCTAGTGATAATCCCGACCGCTATGCTTATTTAGCCCAAGTGAAATTGCAAGAACATGGTTACCCTGTTTATCCTGTATCAAGGAGCGGAAAAGATATTTTGGGTGCCAGAGGATATACTCGTCTTAATCATGTTGACGAAAAATTAGATACCGTAACACTTTACTTGAGCCCTATGCACTTAACCGATGTGCTGGACGATATACTTGAAAAGAAACCGAGACGCGTGATTTTCAATCCTGGCACAGAATCGGAAACTCATATCAAAAAACTGGAACAGGCAGGTATTGCCGTGGAACGAGCGTGTACTCTGGTTTTATTATCCACTAACCAGTTTGAGTCAATGTAAAAAACACCGTATAAACCTTGAACCTTTTGACCAAGTAACAGACAATTAGTAAATACATGAATCGTTGAGTGAAAAAAAACAACACATAATTTGATAATAGTGTATACTTAATTGAAGTAGGGTGATTCGATATTATCGATGTCACCATGTCACAGAAGAAGAAAATCATCGCGAATTAAGTAGCGAGTTTTCCAAATTTTTTATCTGAATTAGGAATTTGGAATATTATTTGCCAATGTTGTTGTAACAATAAATAAAGTAGGAGGTAACAACAGATGAAAGTCAGGGTACCAAGAATAGCCTTGATATGTGCCAGTCTAGTTTTTATGGGGCTGGTGCTGGTTGCTCCAAGTTTCGCAATTAATTACGAAGAGCATCTTGTTGGGCTATGGAAGTTTGACGAAGGTTCAGGGAATAAAATAAAGGATTCCTCTGGCAATGGCCTTGAAGGGGGAATCGAAGGCAGCGGTAAATGGGTAGATGGCAGGTTTGGTAAAGCCATAGAGTTTGATGGTAAAACTGGTTTCGTTGCCATTAAGGCACATGCAAACCCAACGAAGGCCATTACCGTTTCAATTTGGGCGAAAAGCAAAGTGAAAGCATGGAATGAAAACGGATTTATCATGTCTAAGAGGAACGCCTATATTCTTCATAACAATGGAGGTGGTGTAAAGGTTTCTTTCCCCATTTGCAATGGTGGTTGTTGGAACAAGCCTGGTGGTTGGCAAGACGGCGAAGTTGGCCCCGAAGACATTACCAAGTGGCATATGTATACAGGAACCTTCGATAGCACAACGGGAGATTGGCGGATTCTCATTGATGGCAAAGTTGAAAGCAAACTGCAACTTGACAAGAAACCGATTGCGGCAGAAAAAGATAAGCCTCTCTGGATAGGACGTGATAACTGTTGCGGTGCCAGATATGGGGATATTACCGTGGACGAGGCGATGGTCTTTGATGTAGCACTAAGTGAAGCTGATCTCAAACCCCTTGTGGATAAGGGAATTGATGGGATTACTGCTGTAGAAATGGCTGACAAACTAACTACCAAATGGGTTAGCATTAAAATCCAATATTAGGTCCTGAAGTTTCGTGCCTCTTTATCTGAAGAACAAGCTGAGCCACTCTTCTATTGTGCTAATCTGCAAGGTAGGATGAGTGGCCTAGCTTGCTTGTAAATATACAAACCTGAGTAGCGATTTGGAATATTATTTGCCAATGCTGTTGTAACAATTAAAAAAATGGGGAGGTAGCAATAGATGAAAGTTAGAGTATCGAGAATAGCCTTGATATGTATCGGTCTGATCTTTATGGGGCTGGTGCTTCCAAGTCAAAGTTTTGCATTCGATTATGAAAAGCATCTTGCTGGGTTATGGAAGTTTGATGAAGGTTCAGGAAAAAAAGCAAAAGACGACTCTGGTAATAAACTTACAGGGGAACTTGAAGGCGGCTGTAAATGGGTAGATGGCAAGTTTGGTAAAGCCATACAGTTTGATGGTAAAACTGGTTTTGTCAACATTAAGGCACATGCAAACCCAACGAAGGCCATTACTGTTTCAGCTTGGGTGAAAAGCGAAACTCCAGCATGGAATAACCATGGATTCATCATGTCTAAGAGGAACGCCTATATTATTCATAATAACCAGGGTGGTGTAAATGTTTCTTTCCCCATTTGCAATGGCGGTTGTTGGAACAAGCCCGGTGGTTGGCAAGACGGTGAAGTTGGTCCCAAAGACATTACCAAGTGGCATATGTATACAGGAACCTTCGATAGCAAAACGGGAGATTGGCGGATTCTTATTGATGGCAAAGTTGAAAGTAAACTGCAACTTACCAAGCAACCAATTGCGGCAGAAGCAGCTATGCCTCTCTGGATAGGACGTGATAACTGTTGCGGTGCCAGATATGGGGATATTACCGTGGACGAGGTGATGGTCTTCGATACAGTACTGGGTGAAGATGATCTTAAACCCCTCTATGAGGGCGGAATTGATTTAGCCTTGTCAGTGGACAGTATTGAAAAACTTGCTGTCACTTGGGGCGATGTTAAAACCCAGTACTAGATTCTGATGTTCTACACTTGTATTCTCTGGAAACTAGAAGTGCTTATGTGATCTAGTTTAAGCCTTGATTTTATGGAGCAAATTCTTCACTGATAGCCTTGCCGACTAGCTTGGGAGGAAATGGTTGATTTCCCGAAAGGATAGCTTGGACAAGGCTTTCTTGTTTCAGAGGGTTCTGCTTATTAGGATCAATCTATGTGTGTGCATGCGAAAGATATCGGCAATTTAGCCCTTTGAAGCGTAGATCATTTGGAAAAATAAACATTTCTTGGTCTTGGTGTGCTTCACCCCTTTTAGTCTTACCAAGACTGTTACCGGCCATAGGGTTACCAATCGGCAGTAAGTAAGAAACGTTGCTAAAACCAACCCGAAGTCTGCCGTTTTCCAGAATGCCAATAGCAGTCTAAAGTTCACATAGCAATCTAATCACTAAAAATCCTTCCCCGTTGCGTTAGTTGCGTTAAAATGATCCTGCCTAGTGTCGCTCCTTATAATTATGTTACTTAAATAGTGAGTAAATTAACTGTTGAGAAGATGGTTGTTCCTAAATGTAATGTCCTCATTGGTGGAGGAGTGAACAATGGTTAATGCTGCCGTGGTTGGATACGGTGCTGCTGGTCGATACTACCATTCTTACCTGATTAGTTTGGCCAGCGGGATCGACCTGTACGCGATAGCCACACGTGATCCCGATCGGCGGCAACAAGCTGCCGAGCACCATTCAGATGCACAGATCTATGAAAATATTGATCAAGTAGTTTCTGATGATAAAGTAGATCTCGTGGTACTGGCAACGCCACATAATGTCCACGCCGAATTAGCAATCAAGGCTATGGAGGCAGGCAAGCACGTTGTTACAGACAAGATTATGTGCCTGAACGCGCTGGAAGCAGAAAAAATGATTGTTTCCAGTGAACAAAACAACGTACTTTTGAGTATCTTTCACAACCGCCGTTGGGACTGGGACTACCTGACTGTCAAGAAAGTGATTGACGATGGATTACTTGGAAATCCATATCTTTATCAGGTTGCAATCATGCAGTACGATCGACCGCGTGGGTGGGGGTGGCGCGGATCCAAAGTACAAAGTGGCGGTATCTTATTTGATTGGCCTGCTCATCTAGTCGATCAAGCTCTTCAACTGATCGACTCATCCGTCAGAACAGTCTTTTGTGATATTTACTATACCGATCAGTGGAACATCGACATTGGAAATTATGCCAACCTAATTATTACCTACCAAAATGATGTCAGGTATCAAATTGAAATCAGCAATCTGGCTAAAAGCCCAAAACCGAGATGGTACGTGCAAGGCAATCTTGGTGGTCTGATCAAATTTGGCCTTGACCCACAAGATTCAGCTATGAAGGCTGGCAATATTGATGCGGCGGAACAGACACCAGAAAATTTTGCCAACGTTATAACTATTGCTAACGGCAACGAGGAACAGATTGATATCGAACCGGTTCGTGGTTCGTGGAAATCTTACTACCAAAATATCGCTGATGTCTTGAACCATGGGGTAGAATTGGTTGTTACGCCAGCGCAGATTCTAGAGGTGATGCGGGTTTATGACGCGGCTATGAAATCCTCCGAAACTGGAGAAGTTGTTCGACTCCCATAGGATTTTCGGTCTTCGTTTTTTTAGATTTGGTAATTGATTCAACACGCTATGCTGTCTGTCATCAACAGCTATAAAATTCAGGTCGATTAACAATCGGAACTGTTTCCGGCTGCCCTGTTTGAAAAGACCACTTGCAGCTATCTGCTACAACTAGTGAGGTATAACCGTCCCAAGCAGTGGGGCCTTCAAAATCACCAGTGGCGACTGCTTGGGACCAAGATTGCATTTCGTTTAAGGTATGCTGTGTCGAAACGGGTTAACCAGTCCGTTTCGATTGATTGCCTGCGGTTACCTGAGCGTCGCACGATTGGGTTGCTCAATGTCGTTATTCGAATCTGTCCCAATTCACCGGTGATTTCCACGTTGACTTCATAGCCGTAACCCGAGTCGGAATTGACCTCAATCACTCCCAAACTTCCGTTCCTGAAAGTTAAATGGATAACAAGAAGACGACAAGTATTTGGTTTGCTAGCGGCTGCCACATGTTGGACGTACACACTGGCAATCTCTTCACCCATTAGCCAGCGGGCTGAATGGATATCGTGAATTGCCGAATTGACTATGGCATCATCAATATGCCGGTCATAACCGAAACTGATGTTGTAGTGTGTTCCTCGGAATAGAATAGGCTGACCGATCTCACCTTCCGCAATGGCATGCTTGACTTTACGGTGTGGCGGATCGAACTCGCGCATAAACCCAACTTGTACTAACCGCCGTCCCTTGGCTACCTTAGCCTGAAACACGCGCTCAGCATTCTCTACATTGGTGGCGAGTGGGTTTCTCACACAAAACCGGCTTATAGGCTTCAAGGCAAGCTAATGTTAATTCGGCATGCGTTTGATCTGGTGTGGTAATAACTACCGCTTCAACATCTGGATTGGTGATAAGCGCGTCTGCAGAAGTGAAGGATTTACTCCCACTGCATTCCGCAGTGATAGCATTAGCGTTAGCTTGATCAACATCCATCACCGCGACGACACGAGCGTTGGATACCCGCTTGGCTAAATTTCGGATATGACAACTACCCATCTTGCCAATACCAATAACACCAACACGAATTTCACGACCTTTCATGGTTAAGTTCCTCCTTGGAATTACAATTCCTTATCGATAATCAAGTGAGGTTTTGTTTTACCGATTGCAGTAGCCTAACAAGTAATATTTAAGAAAGAAAGATAATCCTTATGATTATTATGCAGCTTGATCTATCTTCAAGTGTTTTAAAGATACTCAGATTCTGTTGGTCTGGGGTTCTTATCCTTAATTGACGATCATGTTTCGGATCATGCCGAGGACATTACTGAATCCCTACTATAACGTGTTGAATAGAACATCAAGCTGGCAAACATGAACAAGACCTGCCAGATCGTTTTCCAAATCTCTGCGCTCATATATTACTCCATATTATTGTGAAAGCCTAACTGATTGGATGGATGTGGATTTTGGGTCAACAAGGCTCCCACGATCATACCGAGGCCTCCGAGAACAAGACTAAGAAAAGCTGGTAGATTAGAGCTTTCGGCCAGTGGTTTCAAAAGTTCAGGGGCTTTCTCAGGAAACTAGCTCAATATCAGGAAAGAGACTGGTGCCAATGCACCTAGAATTAGAGCACTATAGGCTCCAGGAGTATTGGCTTTTGACCAATAGAGCCCTAGTGCAATAATCTAGCCCAAGATCAGGGGAGGCTAACCGAATTTGTCATTTTACACTTAAACTATTGCAATTTGACAAATTTAGTAGTCGTTAATTTGTAAGTGATATGCTCAAGTGGTATTGAGTGATAAACCACTTGGTGACTACCTGATGATATGCACCTGACTTGAAGAAAGATAATCTCTTGCCGACGTAAGGCGGCGAACGCTGAGACAATGTGTTATACCTACGTTCCATAGTGGGAGGTTTCATCTATCTCCTTTCCTACACAACAATGTGTTTCTTGAGGAAAGATTGACGATAGATTTTCCAGAAGTTACTGAAGCGTAGACATTGTTTCGGTGGTATCTTGTTGCACAAACGTTGACAGGTCTTCTGGCCATGATCTGCTATCACATAAGCTACTATCTGTCGCCTTTTCTACACATTGCCGTCCATAGCCAGCGCTTGTCGTCTTTCCTCTGTACGAAAAATAGGCCTCATCGACTTCTAAAATGTCCCAGTTTGTTTGGTAACTTAAGGTATCTGTTCCATTTGGATAATGTCTTAACTGATTTCTTAATCCACCGTCAACTGTTTGTCGGTACACATTAAAAATACGTTCTAATCCTCCTAATACTGGAGCGATCTTGATAGGATTTCAAAATCGTTTCTTGTTGGTTATTTGGATGTTTTTTTACGCCAAAACACGACAGGCCTCACAGTGTGTCATTTGTTTTTTACCATGACCGGCAAATTGGCTCCCAACATGGTTGATAATCTTACTCATTTCGTGAATTCTGTGTTTTGTGTATGATTCATCAGTACCAATTTTTACCCAGTACTAATTTTTTGCAAAAAATATCATAAAAAAATCTTGACAGAAATATTCATTAGTGTTATCTTTAGGCCTGTCGAATTGCACTGAGAAGCAATTTCTAAGTGTTTTTTCGCTTTATAACTGGGTTGGCGGTTATGTTCTACGGGTTGGTTTCTTCGTTCGTAGAGCATGTTGGGCTTTTTCGTTAACTCGGCAATAGCAGTATTGTTTAGGAAACAACAGGAAGTAACCTAAATCTAGTAGGGATGATAAATACAAAATTTTGAGGGAGAACTACAACATTATGGATATGCCTAAGCGTCCATTCTCCGTTTTTGAGAGCTTGTTTGCAGTGACAGGCGTATTGGGTTTGATGCTGCTATACGGTTGCGCAGGTACGAGTCTTGGTCCACAAGAACCGCTACTGCCGACGATTGAAGGACAGGCTAAATTTTCAGACCGCTTCCAATTGGAAGAAGAGCCTCAGTTCTTCTACGATTTGTTCGGGAAAGAATTGCTTGAAGGGAATGAAGTCTATAACTATCGAGAGAAAAAGGATTTTAACCAAGCTGGTGAATTAGTAGTTGGTTGGACTGGTTCGCTTGATAGTGAGAGATTTTCTGCACAATTAGACCGGACAATCTTGACAGAAGATAATTTTAAGGGTAGACACGTTGAGTTCGCCATTGGCGATGATATGCGTGTTAAGCCTGCGACCTTGTTTCCAAACAGATATATCATTTACAAAACTGAATTTGATGGATTTAGATGGGATATCTCATTTTCGCAGGAACGTCATCTGTTCACGCTTTTAAACTCTCGTATTTCTAACCCGGTAAAACTATCCGATGCTGCTGCTAACCTGGCTCCAACGCTTGGTCGCCGTAACGGTTTGAATGAAGACGCAGGTATACGTCATATCGAGAACGCTAGGTTAGTCGGTTTTAGAGCGCAAGGGCTTCTGGGTGATATTTTCCGTGTTGGGTTCACTTATATAAATCTTCATAAAGAGCATCCGGAGAGAATTGAAAATCCAATGATGGGGACGGTTGCTAATACCCCTCCGGAAAGGATTGTTGTTCTGTTTCGAGATGATTCTCCGGAGGACAACCACCCGGCTGTATTTAATCCATATGATGCAAATAGGGATATCGACCTGATGCAAGGTGGTGTCGGGGCGGCTTTCAAAGAGATGAAGGTTACCATCTGGACACGTGAGCTTGAAGAACTCGATCTTGGAGAAATGAAGATCAAAGGGGATCTTGAGTCGCTCGGAGCATATGGTGCTATTTCTAAGGCGGAGTGGGAAGAGCTAGGATTGTCCGAGACAGATTGGGAGAATTGGAAAAATGTTCGTAATCTCAAGGCTAAAATCCTTCCTGCTGAAAAGACTGAAATCGAAGTTGGCCTTGATGAGATTCAGCCTGTTGAGGGATATGAACCGCCACGTGATTCGGTGGATGGTGACTGGAAGATTGCTGACGGATTCGGTGCTATGAAGTACGAATTAGATTTAGCTAGTGTAGAAGGTGGTATTGATCCGCGTACTATCACCAACATCGAATTCGACATGATTGTTGCCGGCGATTACAATATCGTAGTTACTGGTTACAGTGAAGCCAATAAGAATGAAGACGATCCAGTCTTGGCTGAATGGATTAAAACGGAAGATGGTCATATTGAAATGCCCTTTCGCGATATGATCCAATCTCCGGGCAACTATGGTCAATCTGATCATTACACCCAGAACCGAGAAGATCTGGCTGATAATCCGACCGACTGGGAAGATTCAGGTAAACCTCGTAAGGTGCACTATCAGTATGGTGCTGCCAGAGCTGCTGTTCTTTATGGTATTGATCTGGAAGGAACTATTCCTGGTTCAAATACCTTTGTTCGTGCACATTACTCCATAAATGGTAAATATAAGCAATATCCAACAATTTCCAAGGATAATATCGGTTTTAGCCGAACCTACATTCCAAGAGAAGGTGAGGAGGAACCCGAGGAAGGCGGTCCTGGTGAGGGTGCAAACGTCAGCAAGGATCCAACTACGGGGCTGATAGTTGATGCCAATGGCCTTCCAACCTATTCCGATATTGATGGTGATCGCTTTGAATCCTTTCTTGGTGGTAATGGTACTGACCCGGATGGTTCAGGTGACTTGGGGCGTGAAACCGCATGGTTCATTAATCTGAGACAGCGTTTTGACAAACTATATTTGGAAGGCGCTTGGTATAAGGCTGATCCAGGGTTTACAACAACCTATCTAAACTTTGGTGCTAATACTGATCGAGATGCAACGTATTCGCTCGAGCGTACGCCAGAGTCGGGAGCTGAAGTTGACCCCTACGATGAAATCAATTATATGCTGATCGAGGATGACGATGATGATGACGACTGGCCGGATGACATCGACTTTGACGGTGTTCTGCCGCAAGCCGATGATCGTGATCAGAATGGCATCTTAGATTATCAAGAAGATTTCCTCATTTTTGAGGCTGACCCACCGATTTTTGAGGATCTTGTCGACCTCAATAACAATGGCACTATCGACTCGTTGGAGGACGATTACGAGCCCCAGTATGAGTACGGAATTGACCGGCAAGGTTATCATGTTCAAGCTAGCTATGATTTGCTGGACAATATGACGCTACAAGCGGGTTGGTTGAATGAGCATGAGGTTTCTAGTGCGCGTAAAAACAATTCGAAATATCTGCATCTCACCTATCAGCGCGACATTCCGGATTTCGGAACTATCTTGTTCCAAGATCGATTTGTTCGCGTGCAGGATGATATTCCAGATTATTCGATTACCTTACGTATTGGTGACTTGGAAGCCGAGCAAACTAGAGATGAACTCGACTTTTATAATGCTCGGATTAATACTTCAACCTTGCAGTTCCTCTATACGGCTGTTCCGCAGTTGACGCTGGAAGCAAAATTCCTAGTGGCCATCCAGAAGCAGTTCCAGCAGGATGAAGGAAGCGCTATCTCGCTTGATATAGAAGACACTGATAAGGACGAGCGTGTTGACTATATGATACCCGAAGAGCAAGTACGGGCAGGTGGTGATAGACGGGAATTCCCATTCTACCCGGATATGGGCCTTAATCCGCTTGGTGGTGACACTGGGTTGATCTATGATAGGGAAAATTGGAATGCTCGTCGTTATCAGAGCAAAACTGCTCGAACCCAGATTACGATTCTCAAAGCCAAGTATGAGTTCCCGCTGGGTGATTTGCCCTATGTTGAGCAGATTGGTGAAGATTTAACGTTGACGCCAATGGCCAAATACATTTGGGATAAGCGTTTTGATCGAAAAGCTGATCAGATACCAAAGACGTTGAATCCGCGTGTTTATGTTCCGACAGATCCTGAAGCGGTTGAGTATCTCCGCTTTAACCAGAAGAGTCGTGAGGATATCTTAGGTGCGCGATTGGATTATCAGTTCACTCAGAGGTTCAATGTACTTGGTGGATTCCAGTATCGTAAATACACAAATAGAGATGATAGCTTCGAGAAATTCGTTTCGAAATTCCCCGAAGATGAACCGATCCCAATGCAATATCGTCCGTCCTTGCGGACGCGTATCATGGAGATTCAAGCCATTAACCGCGGTGAATGGCTTGGATTCAATATAGTTGTCCTTGCAGGTTTCAGACGAACGACAATATTAGGTCAACCTGGTGAGAAATCTACCCAGAGTAATACCACCTTCGTTCGTGCGATGATGGGCTTCTAAAACCTAAAAGCCCTTTCTCAACCAGTAAAGGGCTTTTAATCTGTTGTTTTACGGAACTTTCCGTGAAATCAAGGGTTTTTACATTAACTCAACTTAAAATTTAGTTTAAACATGTTTAGGAGAAGATATGAAACATCTAACCCGCATTTTGGTCATACTGCTGTTCGTTTGTGCAGGGATGGCCTTTGCTCAAGACACTGGAAAAGTACACGGTGAAGTTATTGACACCAGCAAGCAGAGAAACCCTGTTGAGAATGTACGTGTCGTAATAGTTGATACAGGTGGGCAAGAATTTGTGGGCACTACTACAGCCAATGGCGAATATACCATAGATGGTGTGCCATCTGGTCGATATTTGTTCACGATTGGTGCCACAGGTTATGTTCCTAGAAGAGGGTTTCGACCAGTAACAGTTATTTCTGGTGGTGATCATTATGTTGATTTGAAAATAACAAAGAAAGACACTGTCTTCGACTTTTTCAAAAAATTCGGTTATGTCTTTTATCCTTTGGCCTTGTGTTCTATCTTGGCCGTGACTTTTATCATCGAACGCGCAATTGCTTTCTTAACTAATCGGTCTAATATTGGGACAGAGCAGTTAGTAGCTAGTGTCACAGACTCTTTGCGTAACGAGAACATAATGGAAGCTGTCTCGATTTGTGAGGAATCTGGAGGTTCTCTTGCTAACGTGCTGAAAGCTGGGTTGTTGAGGTATAGTCAAGCCCAAATCGAAGAGCGCGAGATTAGTAAGGAAGAAATGCAAGAAGCTATTCAAGAAGCAGGATTGCTTGAAATCCCACAGTTGGAATCAAATCTAGTGTGGCTATCGACAATTGCTGTTGTTTCACCTTTGTTTGGACTTCTTGGAACTGTTACGGGTATGATTAACGCTTTTACCACGATTGCATTGGAAGGAACTGGTGATCCACAAGAATTGGCTGGTGGTATTTCACAGGCTTTGCTAACTACTGCCGCTGGTTTAACAATTGCAATACCTTGTCTTGTTTTCTACAATATTTTTGATAGTCTTGTTAGCAAGCAAGTTATTGATATTGAAACGGTTTCTGCCGAAGTCATTAACCAACTAATTTCTAGGACAAGTTAATGCATATAACCTCAATGCACAAAAAGGCGGATTATATTTGCCCTTTTGTGCATGAATTGCAAAACTGAGGAGTGTTACATGAACGATAAAAGTTCAATGCGTTCTAGTAGAAGTAAGAAATCTGTTGAGATGGACATGGCACCAATGATTGATTGTGTGTTTTTGCTCCTCATTTTCTTTATGGTTTCAACTACTTTTGCTCCGATGCCTGGCATTCGTGTTCAATTACCTCCTCCTGGTAAGCCAAACCCAAATAAACCTAAGGGTTTAATTATCAGGATTGCGAATCCAGAAATGGGCCAAGTTAAGGGCGTGATGGTTTTAAATGATGAGATTATTGAATACAACGATATATATACCAAGTTGCTTAATCAGCCTGATGAAATTAAAAGCATGCTAATCATTCAGTCTGAGCGTGATGTTCTTCACGAACAGATTATTAAGGTGATTGATCTTGCTAAACAGGCGGGAATTGTAGGGGTTGGTTTCGCTGTGGTTGCAAGGGAATAAAACAGGGGGGGTTGTATGGCTTTACTCAGCCGAAAGAAAACTGATCGAGACACCACTCTGCAGATGGCGCCGATGATCGATTGTGTTTTTTTGTTACTGATTTTTTTTATGGTTTCAGCTGTTATGAAAAATGAGCCGGATTTTACAGTGACATTGCCGGATTCCGAAACCAAGCACGAGTTTCCTAGGAAGAAGTATAATGTGTTTATAGGTCAAAACGGTCAAGTTGCTATCGACGACCAAACGCATGACCTTGATTCAATGGAAAGATGGTTAGCAGCAAACCAGCAGAGGATCAGCACGTTAATTGTTAAAGCAGATAGATATGCTAAACATGGTCTTGTTATCGACGTGATGGAACGTGCGAAACTTCAGCTTAATAAGGAAGAAGGGCAGGAGATAGCCCTAGCCGTTAGCGAAGACAAACTTTGATTTAGTTCCCTTCATTAAGTTTAAATTATTGTAAAGGCAGCCATAGTGCTGCCTTTTTTTGTTTTTGACTAAGTTTTATCGATTTCTCACAGGAGTCTTGAGCAAAAAATGCGTACCTTTCCAATTACCGAAGTGGTATTCAAGCTTTCCATTTTCAGTCTTTTTCTGTTGTTCATCATCCACTTTGCGTTTTCGCAGTCATCATTGTTACCTAATCCGAATAAGGAACTACTAGAACTGAGCCCAACAGACCTCAATCAGTTTCGTCAGGAACGCCAGCAGCAAGTTTCAAAACAGGTGGTTGAATTAGCTGAAGAAGAAAGTGAGGATGCGGTTTCAATCTTGGGTGCTATCCAGCAGCCAGGTGTGTACAAGCATGTCAAAGGAATGCGTGTTTCCGATTTGTTGTTTCTTGCCCGTGGTGTTAACCCAAATGCATATTTGGGCCAAGCGATTTTACAACGCTATTTTCCCAATAGGGAAAATGTTGAAATAATCCCTGTAGATCTAAATAAGGCAATAAATGGTGATGTAGTTGAGAATTTTTTGCTGCAAAATCATGATACCTTAATTGTTTCGGCTATTCCTGAGGAGGATGACGAAACGAAATCCACTGCTACTATTCAAAGTGAAGTCGATGAACTCAAGCGATTCGGATACGATTATTTTGAGGGTGCGCGCAAACGCATTCTTCGTATTGAAGAAACTTTAGGAGAACAAGGGATTCCGCCTTCGACTGTCAAAGATGCCATCAGTGGTTTTGTCGGTCCAACTGAGATGATGTCTAACAATGTCAATGCTGTTGTTCCTCATAATCGTGTATTGGGACCCGGTGATAAATTAACTGTTATTTATTGGAGTGATCAGACACCACTAAACCGCCACGACCTTGTCGTTGATAACCAAGGGAACGTTATCCTGCCAGGGATTGGACAGATAGTAGCTAGAGGCATGACAATTGATCGCTTTGAGCGAGTTGCAAGCGAGGCGATGTCCAGAATGCAGTTTACCGATTTAAAGTTGATTGCTACCCTTGATGCCCTCCATACTATTCAAGTTTTTATTACTGGTTATGTCTTTCGTCCGGGAGGGTATGCTACGAGTAGTGTTACAAGCCTATTTAATGCTTTGTACCTCAGCGGTGGGCCAAATGAAGACGGCGCACTACGAGACATTCGCTTAACTAGGAACGGGGAAACAGTTCATGTTGATTTCTACAAGTACTTGATGGATGGTGATTCAAGCCAAGATATTAACTTAATGGCTGGAGATACCATTTTCATTGGCTCGGTTAGGCGGCTTGTTTCTATTGAGGGAGAAGTTAAACGACCTGGGGTTTATGAATTGTTGCCAAACGAGAAATTTAATGAATTAATTAATATGGCAGGTGGGCTCCTTCCCACTGGATATGCCAAAAGAATACAGATTACGTCTGTGCAACCCAGCATAAAACGCGTTTTGCGTGAGGTCGATTTGTCTGTAGATCCCCAACCGAATCCTGATCTTTATGATAACGATTCTATCCTTGTGTTACCTATTCTCGAAGAGGTTCTTAATATTGTTCGGCTAGATGGAATGGTTAGACGCCCTGATACCTATGAGCTTACAAGTCAAATGCGAATCTCTAATCTGATCGAAAAGGCGGAGGGAGTTCTAGGGGAGGCCTTTTTTACACGTGCTGATCTGTTCCGGCTAAATGAAGATGAGAAGACGACAACTGTGATCCCAATCAACCTCGGTTTAGCGCTGCAGGACGATGAGAGACATAATCTTCGATTGCAACAGCGTGACCGATTGATGGTATATTCCAAGTTTGATGTCGAATGGACAGCAGAACGGATTGTCAGTGCACAAGGTGCGGTAGAAAATCCGGGTAGTTTTGAGCGATCAGATAAAATGAAAATCTCAGATCTGATCATTCAAGCAGGTGGGGTATCGCCAGAGGCGCACCTTAAACAAGCAATATTATTTAGATTGGATAAACAGTTCCAGATTGCAGAAGGTATTCCAATTGACCTTGAACAAGTGTCACAAAATGATCTAAAACAAAATCTTTATCTTAATGACGGAGACGTACTCCTTGTGTTCCGTTTTGATGAGGTGCGTTGGATACCAGACCGAGAAGTAACAATAACTGGTAATGTTCAGCGTCCTGGAACTTATCCTCGCTTTGATAACATGCGGGTTTCTGATCTCATCTTTCAGGCAGGCGCAATTCTCCCCGAAACTGATATGACAGCATTATTCATGAAGCGAGATCACTACTCAAATGTTTTGACTTCGCAAAGCATCGACTTGTCGAAGGTATTGGATAAGGATTTGGATGTGGATATCGTCCTCACAGATGGAGATCAATTGATTGTCTACAAAGGAGTTGAAAGACACTGGGCGCCGTTGCGTGAGGTTTCAATCTCAGGTGCTATCCAAAAACCAGGTGTGTATGAGCGTGTCAAAGAAATGCGTGTTTCCGATCTGCTGTTTCGCGCTGGTGGAGTTAGTCCGAATGCACATCTGGATCGAGCGAATTTGCAGCGCTATTTGCCCAATCAGGAAAATATTCAAATAATCCCCATAGATCTAAATAAGGTGATAACTGATGATATGGATCAGAATCTGCTGTTGCAAGACCGTGATTCCTTAATTGTATTTGAGACCCATGAAGTTTTGTATAAGGCGAAACCGATTGTCACTATTCATGGTGCTGTTCGTAAACCTAATGAGTATCTTCGCACTCAGGGAATGCGTGTTTCCGATCTACTCTTTCTTGCTGGCGGTGTTTTGCCCTCTAGTCGCAGTACAATTGAAGTTGCCCGCGCCCATGCAGAGGGGAATACGGAAATTTCGAAAATTGATCTCAACTCTATTAAACGAGGAGATTTGGATCATGATATACTTTTATTTAATCAGGATATTGTAACTGTGCCGAAAATGCAGAATTTTAGTGAGACACCAATGATAGTTACAATTGAAGGGCAAGTGCAGTTTCCTGGTGTCTATGCCATCAATGTAAGTGATCGAATCAGTGACTTAATCGATCGTGCTGGTGGTTTTACCGATTTGGCTTTTATTAAGGGGGCTATCTTCACTAGAACCGAAGGAAATTTAATTGATGAAGTACAAATGAGTTCTCTGCGAGACACACTAAAAGAACTCGATGGAGAGAAAGAGCACGAGTATATTAGAGAACTGGCCAAAAGCCAGTTGTCTGCACGGCAACCTCAAATTACGGAGGAACTAGAATCGACAGTATCAGCGGTGGCCAAATCTGCCGCATCTCCACTGGCGGCAACATCAATTATTGCTGATCAAATCATACCTTTGAATGCAGAAGGCCAAGAAGGGTTTGAAGTATCCTCCCAGATACCAGGAGGTCTTGGACCAACAGTGATTCAGAGTTCAAGACGTCCTGGAATTAGTTTAGTCACACCAGCGCGTAAAATCAAAAAGATAATTCCAAACCAACGGGTTTTTATCGATCTTCCTCGGATTCTGGAGAGCAAATCCTCAGATATAGATCCCATTCTGACAGATGGAGATCGTTTGGTAATTCCGAAAGAACGGCAGACTGTGCTAGTAATTGGTGCAGTGCTCCATCCGAGTTCCTTTATTTACCAATCCAAGAATAGACTAGCTGATTACGTTGAGATGGCTGGTAGTTATGCGAGGGACGCAGATCTAGAAAGCGTATACGTTTTGAGAGCTAATGGTCTAGCATACCGCAGTGATAGAGTAAAGCTGATCGAAAGTGGTGATGTTATTGTTATACCAACAAAAGTTATGGTCGAAAGAGTCAATGATGTCTGGGGACAGGTAATCAGCCTAATCCGAATGACTGTTGTTACGGGGACAACCCTCCTGCTTATTCGCCAACTAACTAAGTAAAAGAAATTATCTGATGACTAAAGCGGATCTTGCCATTGTCCAAATTCTATTCGCTGCAATTCTCACCGTTATTTCTATAATGAGCGCAGTTCTGATGCTTCAGCACGCCAAACGCATCAGAAGTCTCAAGCTTCGTGTACAAGCACACTTGTTATGGTGTGGAGTGTGCCTGATCTCAGCCTATCTATTCTTTCCAGAAGTTGCATATCTATATACAGAACACCTCTGGTTTGAACAAGTTGGTTACGCGCATGTCTTTTGGGGGCTTCTTAAAGGACGATGGGGACTTTTAATCAAATTCATGGCTGTTGCTATTGTGTTTATTGGTATGAATTCCTTTGTTGGGCATCGTCTTTGTCCAATTTCAACTGAGTTTGCTCGTTGGACACGCGATCGAACTAAGCAATTTTACGTTCTGCTGGCTTTCTTGATTTTCTCGATTTCGATTGTACTCGCAATCCCGATGATGTTTTTCTGGGATGACTTCGTTCGGTATGACAATGGTCAGGAGTGGACAGGCACTCCTGAAACTGTGTTTCAGAAATTATTATTTGTTGCTAACGAAGAATTGGCAACTGATTTAGACAAGGGTAGCGTTACTGAAAACCTGAGAAGGGAATTTGAGAAAAATGGAATGGTTCTGTCTCAAAATGTGGATCTGCGAACTCCTGGTTTTAACCGCAAGGGCATTAAGTGGGTCATAACTGATAGGGATAATAAAAAAACGTATTCTATTGCCAAAAAGAATGACAGCCTTAGTTTCTATGTTCCAAAAGATCTAAGTTTTTTTTTATTTGAGTTTCCAGTTTACCAGCGGGTTAGTTTATGGCTGAAAGTGCTGATGTGGGCGAACTTACTGGTGACTGGGTTTTTGTACAATTTCTACTATCGACGCGATCCTCAGACGATGGCACGAGTTGAGCACTATCTGGTTGTTCATGGTTCAATTCTGTGGCTAATGTTACTCGCTGTTTCTTTGTGGCGAAGTCAAATTAATATTTGGGGCGTTCTGTATAGATCTCGAGCACCTTTAGGCATTGGACACCAAATCAGGCGGATTGTTGACGGACTGGGCTATATTGATAACAAGCTTATCGGCGCTTACCAAATTTATATGGTTTGTATTGTTGTTGTTGGCGTTGTGATTTTAATCAACTTATTCTGGAGAAAACGGGTTATTTGGTATTCATTAATTCTCGCGTGGGGGCTAAGTTACCTAATTTTAGTTCAGATTTATCCGCTGGCTGTTTACTTTGTCCAAGTTCGTCCAAATCCATTGACAGCAGAGAAGCCGTTTCTTACCGACCATATCAGGTCTACTCGCCGTGCATTTGGTTTAGATCGAATTGAAGAACGAGATCAAATTAGGGGAGCTGCCACACTTGAATCGATCAATCGAAATACTGAGGTTAAAGAAAATATTCAACTCTGGGATCGGCGGGTACTTTATGAGGTCTTGATGGTCAAACAGTTCATCAAACCGTATTATCAATTTCATCCCTATACTGATGTTGATCGGTATTGGGTCGATGGGAAGTATTGGCAGGTCCTGATTGCGGCTAGAGAAATTAATTCGTCGGGACTACCTGAAGCACAGGATTGGGTAAATCAGAAATTAAGGTATACTCACGGATACAGTGTTTGTGTTACGCCGGTAAATGAATTTAAGAAAGAGGGTGGCGGACCAAATTTCTGGATTGATGGGAAATCTGCTAACAGTTATAAGAATCTACATGTAAATCGGCCACAAGTCTACTATGGCGAATTAACGAAAGATTACGCGATTGTCAATACCAGGCAAAAAGAGATTGACCATACCACGCATCAAGAGCAGTACCAAGGATTTGGTGGAGTAGAAATTGGTAGTTGGTTCAGGCGACTTTGTTTTGCCGCTCGTTTCGATTTTGGGCGTATTTTGCTTTCCTCCGATCTGAAGCCTGAAAGCAGAATCCTCTTTTGGCGAAAAATTGGCACACATCAGCCTGATTCAGCGAGAACGGTTGTTGATCGGGTCTCACATATTGCTCCTTTTCTCAAATACGATCCGGATCCCTACATAGTGATTGGCGATGACGGGCAGTTGTGGTGGATAATCGATATTTATGTGACCAGCCACAGCTATCCCAATGCGGAGGTTTATGTTGATGAAACCGAGCTTAAGGAAAATCCTCTATATTCTGAGCCAACTTTTGATCGATTTAATTATATTCGTAATCCTGCAGTTGCCATTGTCAATGCCTATAGCGGGAAAGTTGACTTCTACTTTACCAAAACTGTTCAAGAACCAGTTACACTTGCTTATCAGAAAGCTTTTCGAAAACCATTATTTCGGATCGTTGATAAAGAGATAGAGAGATATTTAGACAACGGTGTAATATGGAAAGATCTTAGAGAAAGGTTTGGTAAATATGGAGTGGGACTTTCTGAAGAGGTTACGGTTACCAGCCGAGAGAAAGAAAAGAGTATCGGTTGGTACATAACCGACACAGTCGATGGCAGTGTGTATTCTGCAGAGAAGAACGGTGATGAAATCGAGTTTTATGCCAGTTTCTTCAAAAGCAGATCTGAAATCCCGGCAGGTCTGCAAAATCATCTTCGATACCCAGATTACTTGACACGCATTCAAGCAGCCATGTATGCAGCTTATCACGTAGAGGATCCGGAAATCTTTTATTCTGGATCTGAAAGATGGAGTATTCCTCACGAAAAGTACTATTCAGGTTCAGGGTCTCAGGAGATGGTTCCTTATTATGCTATTCTCAAGTTACCTGGGGAAAGTGAACCGGAATTTGTCAATATGATTCCATTTTCCCCTCCATCTCCTACATCTTCTAAGCGGGTACAACAACGACAAAAAGCGGGTAAACTAATGAATGCTTGGCTTGTGGCACGCAGCGATGCAAAGCATTACGGTCAGTTGGTTGTCTATAAGTTGCCTGAGGAGGAAACAGTCAAAGGCCCTTTTCAAGTTGAAGGGGATATTGAAATAGCGATGTCGGAAAAGCTAACGCTCTGGAACCAGCAGGGAACCACAGTTATTCGCGGTAATTTGTTGGTGATTCCTGTAGGAGATGCGTTATTCTACGTGGAACCGATATATCTTCAGCCAGCCATGCCAGATTTGGCTCCTAATTTGGTTGCCGTGATAGTTAATGCTGGTGATCGTTTGGCTACTGCAGATACGTTTGATCAAGCGTTGCAGCAGATCTTCGGTGTTGGTATCGGCATTACACCAAAGACAGAAACAACAGGCCAGATAGAAGAAGGACCTTTTCTGACTTCAGACGAACTCACTGAACTTGCAAATGAAAAGTATAAGCAATACTTGAAGTTGACAGGGGAAGGTGAACTCGCAAAAGCCGCTCAAGCTCTCATGAATCTCGGGGAAAATTTAGAAGAATTGCTTAAAAAATTGGAATAGTTTAGAAATAGTAAAGATTTTTGTGTTTCTGCCGGTCATACCACTTTACAGCAAAATACATTAGGTTCTGTATCATCTTTTGATTTACTTCGATATCATTACTGGTTTCGTTTTTCAAGCTGGTGATAATGTATAATCCAGCCTGAAACTTCAGCAGTAGAACTGCTGCATCATCACGACCGTGTGCATACGCATAAAGTTGGAAATTTTCATTCCACCCAGTCCACATATCATCCATTTTAATGTTGCCTGATTTAATCTTGTTTGGATATTGAAACAGGTTTTTCCCGGCATACGTTGGTTTAAATTGCGTTGTTTCCTCACGTTCAATAGCGATCAGTGGTTCTGGAATCCAGCCGGCGCTTCGTCGACGCAAGCCTGTTACGTCTTGACCTGACGTTATGACAATCCCACCTCGACTAACGAAAGTTTTTATCCTATGCTCGGCATCAATATTTAGCTGATATTTTTCTTTGTAAATTTCTCCATGTCCGAGCCAAACAATGTGTGATTTCGCAATCTGAACAGATTGAAGCCTTTGCGTTTCCTGATAAAGCATATGGTGATTTTCTATTTTTTCAAATTGTTGGATGACCGGAAATTCTACATCAGTGACGTTACCAGTTAGAACAATTGTTTTAAGTGGCATCTCAGATTTTATATGCGGTCTAATTCGAGGTGAAGCAGGAGAGAAAAGGAGTGAGCCGATTGGTTTATGACCCGCTTTTTTTCGGCCCACTTTACTCACAAGGGCTATTTGGGCTATCATTCGTTTCCGGAAGCCTGGCAGAATTCTTACCGTTTTGGACGCGAATCGCCGCATCTTATCGTCAAGACGATTAAAGGCATGTTCGATAGACCAACGCCTGGCGTAGCTGTGCCCAATCTCCTTGATATCAATGCGATCTTCATTAATGTTGGTGATATATCCGTGGATAACATTAATTCCCTTAATCGGGTTCCCTTTAGCATCTGTAATGGTAATATCGGCTGCTTCTTTTTGAACAAGGATTTTTTCCGTTAAAGTCTCAAGATCCAACAATTGTGTTTCATGCTTTTCAGCACTCTCAATTATGTGACAGTACTTTCGAGGGAAAACAATGTCCGCTTCACGAATCGACTTGAACTGAACATGGACTTGCTTGAAGTTTCGGTAGGTTCGTCTTTGCCGAGTTATAATCTTCTGGAATGGTGGGACAGTTTGATTTAGGTCTCCTGGACGCAGGAAGATATGCTGTACATTAAAAGCCGGAACACGATACTCATATTTAAATTCTTTCACAAAATCTGGACTGCCGTCGTGCAGCTTAACATTTCCAATCAATATGTCGTAAGGGGTATTGTTCTCAAAAAACAGGCGATCTCCCTCTGTTCTGCAACGCATGCCTCGTTCATCTCGCGTAGTCCCACCAATACCAAAATTCACCTCCCATTGGTCAGAATACCCTTGTCCATTTTCTTGCCTAATGTCCATCAGGTACATATATTGTGCGTTATATTCTTTGAGAATAGCAGTAAATTTAGTTCCTTCCACATCTACCTTGTTAGTTCCTTCCACATCTACCTTGTTAGTTCCTTCCACATCTACCTTGTTAGCTCCTTCCACATCTACCTTGATACGCGTGCCTACAAACCGTTCAATTAGTCGTTCATAACTTTCATCTAAAGCATAATCAACCAAACTTTTCTCGATTTCATCAAGATCAGAAACTGTTTTGACGTTACCTCTCTGTCTTTGCATTGGTTCAAAAGCTTTCATTTTTTGAAATGATCCCCAGATCATTTGGATGGTTGTCCTCACCGAATCCTTCAGAGCAACCCAAAAGTTCCGAATTTTCCGAAGTAGCCGTGTTAAAAAGCTTGGATGATACACTCGATCAAGATCCCAATCCCGCTCGATCTTTTCGTTTTCATTCATCGAATCAAGATAACGAATATAGGCTTTAATAGTATTCATCTCGATTTTATTGAAAATATAACTGGCAGCGTGACCTCTCTGACGCGATTCTTCAGAAATGATCTCAATTCCATCCCTTTCTAGACGCATGGTCCCACGGTAGCGACTATCGTCTTTCATCTGAAAAACCAAGTATTTTCTCAGCAGTTTCTTGAGAATTTTGTCCTTTTTGAAAAGATCAATTAGATAATTTATACTAGCAAAGAGAAAGATAAAAAAAGCAGATATAATAAGTGGATTGGAAACAAAACTGTCCCATTTCCAGAACTCACCGTTCCCATCTTCTGCCAGAACTTCTGGAATATAAATGATAAATAGAATTAGCAAAGTGCATCTTGACATTGCTTAGTTATCTCTCAGGATTTTGAAGCGGTCAAAAGCTTGAGTAAGTTTAGCTTGGAAATCTGCGTTCTGAGCCAAGTTGGTCGAAAGACGACGGTGGAAATCTGAAAAGGCATGATCAAAATCAAGACTATTTGGTATCGAATCGAATCCATTAATTAAAGTTGCCAGGCCATCCCAACTGCTTTTTTCCGCAGCCAGATTTTCTGAAATATTACTTTTGCTGGATGCGGATACATTCCAAAAGACAGCTTCAAATACATGGAGAGATTTGATATGATTTTGATTTCTCATGTAGGCCCAGGCCAGTGTATCCAATAAGATTGGATTACTGGGATCAATCTTGACAGCATTTTGCACTAATGCAACTGCTTTTGCTGATTTTATCTTCCGTTCGATGTAGTACCAAGCTAGGTTATTTTGCCACGTTGGATTAAACTTATCTACTTCGATTGCCCTATAGTAAAATTTCTCAAGTTCGCTTTGCCTGGCAGATTGATCGTCATTAGAGGCCAAAGTTAATGCATGTTGCAAGAAAATTTCAAGGTTCCGATAGAGAAGTTCGTGATAGCCATGTTTTCGTGCAACCCTTTCACAAGTGGCAATGTAATCTGCTAACTCAGTTACTTCATCTGCCGTTCCCTGCACATTTCTGAAATATAAGGCTAGCATGTTTTCATTCCAGCTCTTGTTAGATGGGTCTGATTCAAGGGCTCGGCTATAAAAGGATTTCAGCTTATTGATCCAAGGCTTACTCTTAGGATCGTTCTGTAATTGCTCCAGATAAAGTAACTCAAGCGTTTCAAAGTCTCGGCGATTATATTTCCTTTTTGTCCGGGTTTCATATTGACGGATTATGGAGTTTGACGACTTAATGGTATCCATGACAATCTCTGCCCGTGCCTCTACCATATCTGGAGTATCAGTAAAAGAGTGGAGAATTGCAATCGCAAAGCAACATGTAGTAGCAGAACCAACTAACATCCCAATTGCCTTTGTCTGGAAGGATTGGTGGGAGTCTTTCGATCTATAAATCTGCGGTGTGATAAATGCTGCCAAAATCAAACCAGAGATAAAACCACCTACGTGGGCTACAATATTAATTTGTGGTATCCAGATCCCTACGATCAAATCTAAAATAATAAACGGAAGTATACGGTAGCCGAAGATACGTTTCTGGTAATTTGGAAATTTATTTTTATACCAAATTCCATAGGCCACCATCACGCCCATCACACCAAAAACAGCGCCTGATGCTCCCGCACCGACTGAATCCTTAATCCAGAACAGACTCAGCAGGTTTCCGGCAACTGCTGATGTCAGATAAATAATCAGGTATTGCCAACTGCCATAAATTCGCTCGATTAACAGGCCCAGAATCAGGATTAGTCCGATGTTAAAGACAAAATGGCTGAAACCGATATGGAGGAAAGCGCTTGTAATGAGTCGCCAATATTCGTTATTCTGAATTATCAGTGGATAAGAGTACGCTCCAAACTGGATAAGCTTCCGTAAATCCGCTTGTGAATTGTCAAAAGGACTATCCAGAAGAAAATAGATTAGTGTGTTGAGAGTAATGAATAATAGAGTAAAGCTAGGACGGAACTGGAGAAGTGATTTTATATTGTGGGACGAACTACTACTATTCTCAGGTGTGTAAGGATTGTGGCGGCCAGCGTTCGAACTTCGACCTAAACATTCCCATTTACGAATAGTCTCACTAGCAATTTCGATGACCCGATCGTGCAATCGAACTTCCATGGCTCAAACCGGCTACTCTTCTCGTTCGGTTACTACAATAACAGAAGATCCACGATCCTGTCCACCATGACCATCTTGAACAAGAACACTGATCAGGTAGCTGCCAGGTACATCGGCAACGAGCTTTACACTTGTTCCTTCGGTTGATTCAAGCAGACCACCGGCATCAGCATTTTCTTGATCTCTAGCCGACCATTCATACAACAATTTGTCACCGTCTGGATCATCTGCCTGCGCAACAAGAAAAATTTCTTGGTTAGTGTAATGAGGAGGCATTGGGCTAATGGTTATTGGATCTGTCGAATTAAGTGTTGGTTGACGATTAGTCGTCGCAACACTAATAAAGGTGGAACGTGTGATTTTGCCGTCGTTACCGTCATCAATTATAACAGTTATAAGGTAGGTTCCACCTTCAGTTGCGGAGAAATTAACACGTGATCCTTCATTAAGTGCAGACTTCTTTTCTTCTTCTTTAGCGTCTTCAGACGAGACACCAGCAACAAACACAACAGATGTTACATCTTTGCTTTCAGGATTTCTGGCAGTCCACACATAACTGAGTTCGTCCTGATCCGGATCTTTAGCCTTCGCTTCCAGAACAATTATCTGCCCTGTAGAAACAGATAGCGGTGGTACAATTGTGGATATGATGCTATCATAACCTTCTTCCATCTTCGGTGGTTCATTGCTACTGCAACCGAAGAAGATTGTTACCGTTATCAAAGTAAAGAGCAGAAACCTGAAATAACTTAGTTTTCCCATTAAGCTTCCCTCAGCACAATTTTTACATGGTATTCGTTTGATATAGAATATGTTGGAACCAGACAACCAGAAATCTATCATAAACACCTCATAATGTCAAAGGAAAAAGTGAGAGATAGAGAGTTAACAGGTCATCTTTGAATCCCATAAACAGGAAAACAAACCACATTTTCTTCATGTTTTTTATTTGAATTTCAAAAAAAATTATGATATATTTGACGACTCGTAAGTGAATTTTCATCATGTTTCTGGTGGATTGTCCTTATGAGAAAGATGTTGGATTTGCAATAGAGCAATAACATATTTGAAACTGCTATTCTGTTAAAGTAAAGAGGAACGATAGTTACTACAGCATGAACGAAAACCCAGATGCGCAAGCGTATCGCGAGAAATTTAACGCTATATGGAACCATTTCCAAAATGGTTATAATCCAGCAGTTTATGACCCCGAACGCGCTGCAGGATTTGAGGGAAGAAAGACCAGTTTAGCGCTTGCAATTTTGATCAAAAACTCTGAGATTCTCTCCCAAATAGCTGAAGTGGCCGATACTGTCAGCAGGATTGCCGATGTCTACGTCATGCCTCCAGATTATTATCATATCACTGTCAAATGGCTTGGGTTTCTAACCGATCAGAAGGTGCTTGAATGTGATATAGAAACTTATATGCTGGAGCAGATTCTGGAGCAGGCCGAACAGATCATTTCACGTATTCAGGTTTTCCAAATCCGCTTAGGAAGGATTAATGGTCTTGAAGGCTATATTGTTTTAGAAGCCGAAGATAACGGTGCAATTGCTCAGATTCAAGGTCACTTTCATTCTGAGGCAACAGCGATTCCTAAATATCCACTTGAGGGGGAAAGATGGTTACCACATATGAGCATAGCTGGTGTTAAAAGCAAGCATCAACTTGGCGAATTGAAAGAGAAAATCAAAAAGATCCGCAACATCGAAGTTGGTACCATCGAAGTGACTCATATTGATTTGTTACAGGCAGTCCTAAAAAAACCATACCCGCACTGTCAAATTCTACAATCTTTCCCACTCGCTCCTTCTTCCTCGATCTAGGATCACAAAGGTAACCTGCTTTATCCCAGTTCTGGCTGCCTATAACCCATTTGACATCTTGAGGATGATCTTTTTATATTTGAAGATTAACCATAAATAGAATATAATGTCGCTTGCGAACTAACGAAAATTAAGGGTGTAAGTATGGTAAGAATTGGAATTATCGGCATCGGCTTTATGGGAATGATTCATTACTATGGCATACAAAAAGTCCTAGGTGGTAAAGTCACAGCTATCTGTACGAGAAACCCGGAAAAATTGGATGGAGACTGGACATCAATCCAAGGCAATTTTGGGCCGAGAGGATCATTGGAAGATCTATCAGATATTAAGACTTATGACGATATTGATGTCATCCTCGCAGATCCAGAAATAGATCTAATTGATATATGTTTGCCAACTCATCGTCACAAAGATGTTACCATTTCAGCACTTAAATCAGGAAAGCATGTCTTGGTTGAAAAACCAATTGCGATTGATCTCGACTCTGCAAATGAAATGACACGGGTTGCAGATGAAACCGGCAACAGATTGATGGTGGCTCATGTCCTGCCATTCTTTGCAGAATTCAGTTACGCACTTGAAGCAGTTAAAAATGGTGAATACGGTGAACTATTGAGTGCAAACCTAAAACGCATAACCTCAAAATCTGCCGATCCCCCTAGTGCCGCTGACGTAGAAAAGAGCGGTGGCCCGGGCATTGATCTACATATCCATGACACACATTTTATTCAGTTATTGAATGGTATGCCGGACGCTGTCTTCTCACAGGGAAAACTCATTGGTGAGAAATATACTAACTACCTGACGACTCAATATATCTATAAAGATAATCCAGTCACAATTAGTTGTTCCTCTGGTTCTATATCACAAAAGGGGAGAGCTTTTTCACATGGATTCGAGATTTTCTTGCAGAAAGCTACACTACTTTTCGAATCCGCAACGCTGGGTGGCCAACCAGTTATTTCACAACCGCTTACAATCATTACTGATGATGGCGAAGTAGAACAGGTAAATCTAGGCGATACCAATCCGGTTGACGCATTTACCAATGAAATACATCATGCTGTTGACGCTATCAATAGCAATTCAGATCCTGCCTTGCTTTCCGGTGATAAAGCTAGAGATGCACTACTTCTCTGCTATAAAGAAGCTGAATCTGTCCGTACTGGGGAGATCATCACAGTCGAATGAGAGTCGCAATTATCTCTCGTGGCAATCAAGTATATTCAACTCGCAGATTAATGGAGGCCGCCGAGCTTTCAGGACATCAAACGCAAATTCTTGACCCATTCGGTTTCTCACTACATGTTCAAAATGATAATATCCGAATATTTTACAATGGATACGTTGCGGAAAATTTTGACCTGATTATTCCTCGTTTTAGTGCGGCAACAGCAGAATTTGGGTTCGAAATTCTATCACATTTCGCCTCACTTCACACTGCATGTATTATCAACTCACCAGATGCCATTCAGAACGCACGCCATAAATTTAGATCCCTGCGCATTCTTGCTGAACATAATATTCCTATACTACCTAGTTTCACTACTGGGACCACCGAATCACTAGAGCAATCGGTTTCTTATATAGGTGCTGAATATCCTGTTATAGCCAAGCCTTTCATCGGTACACATGGCAAGGGTATTATGCTGCTTGACACTCTCATCTCACTGCAATCAGCGATCGGTGCAATGTGTGATGTTAATCGGAACTATGTTGTGCAAAAGTATGTCGACCTCAATTCAAGTGGGGATGTCCGGGTAATCGTTGTTGGCGATAAGGCGGTCGCTGGTATGAAACGTGTTCCCCAAAACGGTGAATTTCGCTCTAACGTTCATCGGGGCGGAATTGGTCACCAGCTCATCATTGGTCATGAATTGAGAGATATCGCTGTTGGTGCGGTGAAAACCCTCAATTTGGAGGTGGCAGGCGTTGATTTAGTAGAAACAGAAGGTGGGTATGCTGTACTTGAAGTCAATCCATCACCTGGTTTTGAGGAGATTGAGGCAGTGACAAGCATACATGTCGCTGAAGCGATTATCGCATTTGCTATAGAAGCAACCAAAGAAGAATGAATGATTCAGAAGACTTACAAGATGTAATGCGAAGCGTTGGTATTGTCAGCATAGCCATAATGGTTTCGCGGGTCTTAGGCCTTGTACGAGAGCAAGTCGTGGCCTACTTCTTTGGATCAACTGCTGTCACTGACGCTTTTTATGCTGCGTTCCGTATCCCCAATTTGATGCGGGATCTATTTGGTGAAGGGGTTCTGAGCAAGGCGTTTATCACGACTTTCAAAATAACGGAAGCTGAAGATGGCGAAGAATCTGCTTGGCATTTATCGAACCGGATTTTTAACAGTGTGGCTGTGGTTCTTGTTATCCTGACAATGATTGGTATTTTGATTGCACCAATCATTGTTGATCTCATGTTTATGGGGCGAGGTTTTGATGTTCACCTCAATCCCTCCGATCATTTTGGTTTCACCAATAAGCGTGATCTTACCGTTTATCTGACCCGAATCATGTTTCCTTTCTTGTTGCTAGTTTCATTTGCCGCTATAGCCATGGGGATTTTAAATGGTAGAGGTAAATTTGGCGTTCCAGCAATGGCATCCTCCTTTTTCAATATTTCAACAATTATTATTGGTGTTTTGGGTTATCATCTCGGTCCAAAAGCCGGGTTTCATCCGGTCACTGGTTTAGCTGTTGGAACCTTGGTTGGAGGAGGAACACAGTTTTTTATCCAGTTGCCGTCAATGTGGTGTGTTGGATTCCGTTACCGGTTGCTAATCAGTTTTAAAGATAAACGTGTCAAGCAGGTGTTTTTTTTAGTCGTTCCTGCAATCTTAGGGGTGGCAGCAGTACAAATCAATGTTTTGGTTAATGGTATGTTCGCCTCGGCAGGTGAAAACTGGCTTTCATGGATTGCGTGGGCCTTTCGGTTGATGCATCTTCCGATCGGCATTTTTGGTGTGGCCATATCAACCGTTGCATTGCCGAACTTGGCTGGATTTGTGTCAAGAGGTGAAATCGAAGAGTTTCGTGAATCGTTCTCGTTTGCTTTGCGGCTGGTTTTTCTCTTAACAATTCCTGCTTCGGTTGGATTAATGGTTTTATCCAAACCCATCTGCCAATTAATTTATGGGATTGGTAAGAATTTTGAGAACACCGATCCGATTGCGGTAACCTTATTCTTTTACTCTTTTGGATTGTGTGGTTATTCGGCTGTCAAGATTGTAACTGACGGCTTTTACGCTTTTAATGACACGAAAACGCCTGTCAAAGTTAGTTTATTAGCAGTCGGGCTCAACATTGTCCTTAACTATTTTTTTATCTTTAAATTGGGGTTGGAATACAGATCCCTTGCGCTTTCAACTTCCTGTACGATAACGCTAAATTTTTTACTTTTGCTGATCTTACTACGCAGAAAAATTGGGAGTCTTGCCTTAGAAGGTATTTGGCATTTCTTAATTAAACTTGGGTTCGCCAGTACTATTATGGGAATTAGTTGCTGGATCACGAGTTCAATCATTAAAAACCAGATGAGCGCTGACAGTTTGATCGGCCGTTTGCTTGAAGTATTTCTGCCCATAAGTACTGGGTTGTTGGTTCTAGTTGTGATGTATAAACTGTTGAAAATCCGGGAACTGGATCAGTTGCTCAATGGCATCCTGCGGTGCTAGCTGAAAGTCGATTGACAGTATTCAGTCACCATGATATGATTTGCGCCGTGGAACTTACATTGAAAAATTGTCAGAAACTGGTCGACGACTGGGTGCAAACAATTGGTCTTCGTTATTTCTCAGAATTGACCAATACCGCGATTTTGATGGAAGAGGTGGGTGAGGTGGCCAGAATCATGTCCCGTCGTTTCGGCGATCAAAGCTTCAAGAAATCCGATTTGGAGGTCGATTTAGCAGAAGAGATGGCCGATGTTCTCTTTGTTTTGATTTGTTTGGCAAATCAGACCCACATAGATCTCGAATCAGCGTTTCGGCAGTCAATTAAAAAGAAGACAAAACGGGACGAACAACGGCATCTCGACAACCCAAAATTAAACTAAGGCTAACAAGAAAATGGATCAAGAAACAGTCAGCTTAATGGTATCGCAACGTCTGCATTTTGATATTTACGGGTATGTTTTATTGAAAAACGTGTTGGCACCAGATGAGATTGAACGGATGAAGTCTGCTCTTCATCGGGCTGACAAGGACCCAAATCTGGATGCCGACACCCAGGTATATGTGAGACGGAATAGTGATCATTATGTGTTACTCGGCAATTTGGTAGAGTATGATTCAGCATTACTGGAATATGCGGTTCATCCCAAGCTCGTTCCCTTAGTAGAGGAGGTTGTTGGTGGCAAGGTACGATTGGAAGAAACGGAAGCGATCATCAATAGCCGCGATCCGGATACCGATCTGCAGGAATTGGAGAAACGATGTTATAATCCAATTGGGTTTCATCGTGGAACCCAACACGGTTGGGGAACTTATATTGAACAAAACAAGTTTCACTGTGTTTTCGTCAAAACCCTTGCTTACCTGACGAATGTTGGACCGGACGATGGCGGAACAGCTTTTATTCCAGGTAGTCATCGTTTGACTTGGGACCGGAGTGAAATGATTGAGGCAGCTATGTCGGATGACAGCCTCGTTTGTCAAGTAGAAGCTGAGGCTGGAGATATCCTGTTGTTTCCTGAATCATTAATTCACAGTACAACTGCAATCAAATCTGATAGGGAGCGAACGATTCTGATTGCTGGTTATACACCAACTATGTTCCAACCTTGGCCTGGAAATGAAGTCAATCCCGAGTTCGTCAAAACTTTGCCTGACGAGATGCGCGCATTAATATCTGGCAGTGAAAGCTGGATCTGGCAACGTAAGTACTAAATATCTAACCTTCTTGCAGAGGGTTGGTAATGTCATTTAGATTGGAATGGGAAATCCCCTCATTGATAGTTGATGTGGCGCGTTTTACCATTTACGCGTGGAATCTATTAAAAATTTCAGGAGAATAGCAACTTGCAAAAAGCGGATATTGGTCTAATAGGGCTAGCCGTAATGGGTGAAAACCTGGCTTTGAATATAGAAAGTAAGGGCTTTTCAATTGCCGTTTTTAACCGTACTGTTTCAAAGGTAGATGATCTTATCAACGGACGTGCCAAAGGTAAAAATTTTATCGGGGCAAAATCGATTGAGGAATTCATCGATTCACTTTCGAGGCCGCGAAAGATCATCCTGTTGGTCAAAGCCGGCGATCCTGTTGATCAATTTATTGATATACTAGTTCCCCATCTGGAGAAAGGTGATCTAGTTATTGATGGTGGTAACTCGAATTATATGGACACTATCCGTCGTTCCAAATCACTGATGGAAAAAGGATTTCTTTTTATTGGTACGGGAGTTTCAGGTGGTGAGGAAGGTGCGTTAAAAGGACCGGCAATGATGCCTGGTGGATCAGCAGAAGCGTATTCGCTTGTTGAATCGATTTTCACCAAAATTGCCGCTCAAGTTGAGGGTGTGCCGTGTTGCTCCTACATCGGTGACAACGGTGCTGGACACTATGTGAAAATGGTACACAACGGAATTGAATATGGTGATATGCAGCTTATTTGTGAAGCTTATGACCTGATGACACAAGCACTTGGTATGGATGCCCAGCAGATCCACCAAGCCTTTGATGAATGGAATCAGGGAGAATTGGGATCATATCTGATTGAAATCACCGCCGATATTTTCACCCAAATCGATCAATCTGGCGTTCCACTAGTCGATCAAATTCTCGATCAAGCTGGTCAGAAAGGGACAGGTAAGTGGACAGGGATTTCTGCCTTGACACTTGGTGTTTCGGTTCCCACCATCGTGGAAGCCGTTTTTGCCCGTTGTATTTCTGCCGTTAAAAGCGAGCGGGTTGAAGCTTCAAAGATCCTCAGTGGACCAAAAGTTGAGTTTGAGGGAGATAAGGGGGAATTCCTGAAAGCTATTCGTGACGCACTGTATGCGGCTAAAATATGTTCATATGCTCAAGGGTTTGGCTTGATGCGCCAAGCCAGTTTTAACTATAACTGGAACCTCGATTTTGGTCAAATCAGTCTGGGGTGGCGTGGTGGATGTATTATCCGGGCGAAGTTTCTATATCGAATTGCGGAAGCTTTTGACCGCAATCCAAACCTGCCGAATCTGCTTCTCGACGACTATTTTCAGAATATAATTGGATCCACCCAGCCGAATTGGCGTCGTGTAATTATAACAGCCATCCAACTTGGCATACCAGTCCCAGCCTTCAGTTCAGCCTTGGCATACTTTGATAGCTACCGTAGTGCTAGAGTTCCGGCCAACCTGATTCAGGCACAACGTGATTATTTTGGCGCACACACCTACCACAAGATTAACACCGATGGAAATACCATTGTTGATCAGGTTGGGGAACCAGTCATCTTTCATACTGAGTGGATGCTTAAAGACAGACCAGAAATCGAAGTATAGGAGGAACGGTATGGGCCAAGATCTACAAGCTGAGCTGAAAGCATTTGAGCCTCAGCACGATTTTTTTGTCGGCATCGATTCCGATGGCTGTGCTTTCAATTCCATGGAAGTCAAGCACAATGACAGCTTCAGTGTCAATTTGATTAAATACTTCGGACTAGCGGCTATTTCTCGACAGGTTCATCAGGTTTGGGATTTTGTCAATTTGTACTCTAAAACACGTGGTATTAATCGTTTCAAAGCTATTATTCTAGCCTTTGATTTCTTGAGTCAGATGCCGAAAGTCAAACGGGCTGGGGTGCAGATTCCCGACTTACCTTATTTGCGGGAATGGACAGAGACTGAAACTAAACTTGGTAATCCTGCTCTTGATCAAATCATTAAGAATGCAACTGGTGCGCGGTTGGAAGAATTGAGCAAGATCATGGAGTGGAGTCTTGATGTTAATAAGACTATCTCCGAAATTGTCTACAACCTACCCCCTTTTCCTTATGTTTGCCAAAGTCTCCAGAAATTGGAGGGGCAAGCTGACATGATTGTCGTATCAGCAACACCCTATGAAGCTCTCAAACGGGAATGGGATGAACACAACATAAGCCAGTATGTCGCTTTAATCGCAGGTCAGGAGATGGGATCAAAAGCCGAACATCTGGCTATTTCGGCCAAGGGAAAATACGCTGTCGATCAGATTATCATGATTGGGGATTCGCCCGGCGACCTGAAAGCGGCTCAAAGTATCAATGCTCTTTTCTTCCCTGTCAACCCAGGATATGAAGAGGAATCATGGCAGCAATTCCTTGATCAGGGAATTGATAAGTTTCTCGGTAGCACATATAAAGGAGCGTATCAGGATCAGTTAATTACTAGATTCGATGCTCTTCTGCCAGAAGATCCACCTTGGTGTCTAGGCTGAGAATTGCATCCTAATTCTGGGTGGATTACAAGATCATGGCTAATTCCAGTTTGGAATAAAGTTTCCAACTACTTGTTCTGATATATAGCAAGCGGACTAATTCTTGGCTTTGCGCAGATGGTGGATAATCCGATGTGCACTCATCCACCAGGTTGCGGGCTGAATAAAATTGTTTCTTGCCGTTGGCCATCCTACCCAGTAAGTGGTATCAAAAGGCACGAGTTGAACAGCTTGCGTCAGTGGGATAGTGACCTGTTCAGACATATAGATCTCCATTGCTTCAGCAAACAGTGGATCAATAGTAGGATCACCTAGAGGAAGAATGCCGATTTGACTGACGATTTGACTGTATGTCTCGGCCTTTGGTCCAGTCCAACGGACAAAGTTATTGAGGCTGGGCACACGCTCATCAATTGTTCGATAAAATTGGGTTGTATAACGGTTCATGGTGATCCACGGTTCATTGACTGACCCGCAAGCATCCCAGTCTATAACGGCTTCGAAATTACCAAAGGCCTTATTGTCATTCCAAGTTGAACCAGCAATGGCACGCGTCGTAGCATGAACACCTGCTATTCGTAACTGCTCAACAATCACATCCGCAACTCGACGTAGCTCAATACCTGCTTCATGAGTTTGGATATTGATCGAGAGTAATTTGCCGTTCTTCTGGTAAAATCCATCAGCATTGATCCGCCAACCGTTTGTTTCAATTAACATCTGTCCGGACTTCACGTCTGCAGTTGAATCTATCCAGAGGTTCTTGATTACGCTAATGTAGGGCTCCATCCCAGCATATTCAACAAAGATAGTCTTAGACGGAATCGATGTTCCTTCATAAGCAATTTCAACAATCTGCTGGCGATCGATAATTAGACTAAGTGCCTTCCGCATGTCAGGGCTATTCCAAGGTTCAATTGTATGGTTCAAAGACATTTGGCGTGGACAGGGATCTAGCCAGACAAAGGGCATACGGTTTTTCCAAGCAATAACATTTCGGTTAATCGCTTGAATTGCTTCGAAAGCACCAAGTGTGATTCCTCCAACACTATCAAGTTGGCTATCAGCAACCAGCAGTGACCTGTTTTCTTCCACTCCAGTTACGATCCAAATTAATCGTTTGGGAACGGGTAGATCCTGAAAATCTGCTTTAGCTCCCCACCAATCATCACGCCGATCATATACGAACTCATTCTCGTTGGCACTAACCAGTTGATATGGGCCTGTACCAAAAGGCCAACCTTTCGATGGATCATAGAAATCAAAAGTGAAAGGATCTTTATCCTTCCAGATATGTTCTGGAAGAATCACAACGTTCCCCCAAACCCGTACCGAGAAGTAATCCAGTTGAAACCGAGGGTTAGGTGATTTCAAATCAAACTGAACGGTTGAATCATCAATCTTTTTGATGTCTGCTATCCATTGTTGCATATTCGCTGCTTCTGCCAGGGTTTTTGTTCCATCTTTTAATAAGGTATCGATGGTGAATATAATATCATCGGCATCAAATACTTCACCATCAGCCCACGTTACATCTTTGCGGATTTTAAGTGTCCAGATATCCATATTGTCGTTCGAGGTGAAACTCCTGCCCAGAAAAGGTTCAATTTGAGTCGTTTCGTAATTTAGTATAAAGAGCGGTTCCCAAACGGTTTGGTGCATACCTTGGCTTCGAGATGTACCAGGAACCATCCAGTTAAAATTGCGAGGATTAGCCATTTTTCCGTAAGCATCAAAAATAACTGTATCTTCTCTAGGAACATTTTTTAGGGCAACTACATGGTTGCTAAAAGCTACGGTAAACAGAATGAAAGCTAAAATAAATACAAAACTGTCCTTCATAAAAAAATCCAACTTTCAGAATAGGGTAAGATTAGTCCAGTATAATTTATTATGTTTCCTTGTCTTAATGCAAGAAAACATGTTGGGAACTGATATGCTTATTTCAGTTGAGTTAATAGTAAGTTTGATGTGTGTATATTATTTCAGACAGGTTAGTTTTCATAGATATTGAGAGGGTGAACCCCATTTTCGGTCAATGAAAACATGGACCTGCTGGATAAAACAGCAATGTCGATAGTTAGGTGATTATATTCAAAATAATTAATACCTTTAGCGAAACATCTGCAATAGGTAGCTCGTTATGTATACAAGATATGAAATTTGATCTGATAATTACATTGGTGTTGAGTTTATGTGGCTTACATTAGAAGACGCGGCAGAAAAATTAGGCGTTAGTATTGATACTGTCCATGAAGTTCTTGGAACATCAATAATACAAATACTGGAATCTCAAGTTGATGAGCTGAGGAACGAGTTAGAGCAGCTACAAAACACATTGCAGCAGAAAGAAACAATGCTATTGTATTTACGTGAACAACCCTTTGAACTTTGGACTGACAGACGTACATAAAAACACTCGATTCGCCATATTATTCTTGCCATGATATTCCCCGTTTGATGAGAAGAAACAGCTTGCTGGCCTCTCTGTAGTACGATATTCTGAAATTCTGTCTTTAAACCGACTTAGTTTTTAAAGCAGTTTATCTAGAATGGGCCTGCTAATCTTTGCCCAGCCTTCCGCTAATTTCGAATTAAATGCACTCATTCTGAATACTCGTTAGCTGCAACCTAATTGTATATTGAGGTTGTAAATGATATTTGAAATACTGGATATGAACTGTTCAAAGGAAAAAACATTCAGTATCTAGCCCGCATGTTCAGAGAAATAGGAAGTTCTGCCTATATTCTGCTATTTTACATGTTTGATTTTATCTTGTTTTTACTTAAATATGTGGATCATGATTAAATGAAACTTGATTCTTTTGTCATAATAACAGGGAGTTTTTGTGGATTTGAGGTGGAACTGAGACAAAGGGGGTTGGTGGCGAGAACTGAAACATGGAAGGCCTAGCCCCGTACTCTTAGAGATTCCAGGAGATGTCGCGCTGGAGGGATTCCTAGACGATGCTTTCGATTATACTCCAGTGAAGGTCCGCAAGTCCAGCGTAGACGCTAGTGGTGTCTGAGAGTTGGTGACATCTCTGCTTGAGACTTCATGTCCTGTCATTAGTTCGGTGCGGATCTCATCTTCCATTTAGTGTACCATCATCATTAATAAGGAGGACGGTCGATGGCGCTACAGATGATAACCAAGACGGAGGAAAATGCCTCATGCTACCTGTTGTGAGGATTTGCAGGTATACTGATCCATGTTAGTATAATATAATTATAGTTTTCTGATAAGGGTGGTTTATTTATGCCGAAAATTCCCGTAGGAAAGTTAACAAAAATTTATCGGCTAATATCTTCTGCGTTTCAGTTCTATGGTCAGAACTTGCGTCTATTAATTTTTATTTGATTCATTGTTGATCTAGGAAGGACACTGTGTCTAAAATCGTCGTTGCCAATTGTTTTCAGGAAACCAACTCATTTCATCCTAATTCTACCACCTATGAGCATTTTAACGTCCATTTTGGTCAAGATTTATTCGAGGCTAATCGTCAGGATATTAGTGGCGCCTTAAATGTCTTTTCTCGACAAACTAATATAGAACTTGTACCTACCTATGGAGCGGGTATGGGGGCAGGTGGGACCATTACCCAAGCGTGCTTCGATCAAATTGCCGAAGAATGTCTTGAAGCTATAGAAAAACACAGTACCAATGCCGAAGCACTTTATTTTTCCATGCATGGGGCAATGGCAGCAGAAGAGGAAAAGGATCCAGAAGGCTACCTCCTTGAGGAAACCCGAAAGATTCTGGGACCTAATGTGCCCATCGTGATTTCATTAGACATGCATGGCACCGTTACTCGTCGCATGTTACAAAACATCAACGGAGCTGCCATTCTACACACTTATCCTCATATCGATTGGTATCAGTTAGGAAAGCGCGCAGCTAGTATGTTGCTGCGTATTCTGGAGGGGGTGAAGCCTATTATAGCTAGCGTTTACACGCCGACCATGGTGCGTGGTGACGAACTGAAGACAGCCACCGGCGTCCACGGTACGCTCATACGACACTGCGAACACCTCGAAGAAAGGAACGACGTATTGGCTGCAGGTATTATGCTTGGCCATCCGCCTACCGATGTACCGGAACAGGGTTCCAGAATTGTTATTGTCACCGATGATAATAGAGAATTGGCTGAACAGGAGGCCTTGAAACTAGGAACCGATTTTTGGGCCCTACGGGCACGTATGCAGTGCGTATTGTACAGGGTGGAAGATGCAATTAAAATAGCAAAAAAATCGGATGGGCCTGTTATCTTCTCCGATGCTGCTGATGCCACCAGTTCTGGAGCACCAGGTACCAGTAACGCTATTCTTAAAGGACTTTTGCAGAGTGATTATGCTGGACGGGTACTTTTCCCAATTCGGGATGAGCCTGCTGTTGAGAAAGCGATGGAAGCAGGAATAGGCAGAACCATTACTGTCCCGCTTGGTGGGACCAAAGATCCTCGCTTTATTCCGCTAGAAGTGGAGGTCACGGTGGAAATGCTATCGACTGGCAAGTATTTCTCTCAAGGAAATGGTATGGGAAATGCTGGTCCTCTAGCTATACTAAGAACCAATAATATCACCATCGTTGTCTCAACTCAACCTAGTGTTTTGTGCGATTACTCAATGTATCTCGGTCTGGGACAAGATCCGAAAAAATTCGATATAATTATCGTTAAATTGCCTCATACTCCGCATCATCTTTATGATGCTTGGGCTGTAAGGAACATGACTATCGATGTTCCAGGTGCTGCCAGTCCCAACATCAAGACATTGGGACACAAAATTGTCCCGCGCCCCATTTATCCGTTGGATGAAGATATGTCCTTTATACCTAGCGTAGAGGTGTTTTCATAGATACTATTCTATTGTACTCGCTTCGCTGAAAGTGTGTGATGGAGATTTTCAGATTGACTGGAACGGTTGACCCTAATTCTACTATACTTTTTTGGAATTATGGTTTTATTTGGGTTGGAGGTCACTTGGACTTAATGAGGAGTGGTTATAATGTCTCGGATTAATATAATTTTTTCCTCGACGCTTCATTTCTATAATCTTTAATAATGCTATATTTCATTTGAGGGGGATGGTAATGAGTAGTAAAGAAGAACTCTTCGCTCATCTTGACGAACACGGTTACGTTGTACTGAAGGGGGTTTTGACAGTGAATCAGGTTGGCGCACTGAGGGAAAGGTCAATCGAGCTGATAAAAAAAGAGCGGGAGTTAGGAGCACAATTATACTTAGATAACAGATCGCAGCGCGTATGGAATTTAGTGAACAAAGGCAAAATCTTTGCGGACATGATACAGCATCCGTCGGTATTGGAGTTTCAAGAATATTTGTTGGGAAATAATTGTACTTTAAGCAGTTTTACAGTCAATCTGATAGGACCGGGGTCTCCCGTTTCCGGGCTACACATTGATTATCCATTGAGTAATCTTCCAACACCACACCCATCCTTTGCTCTTTGTGCCAACAGCGTTTATCTGCTTGATGATTTCAGTTTGGAAAACGGCGCTACACGGCTTATTCCTGGAAGTCACAAGCGTGGCTATGGTCCTTCACCCGGTGAGATGTATGATGATGTTATTCAAGTCACTGGTAAGAAAGGAGACATTATTATTGTTCATGGACATATATGGCACAGTAGTGGCGAAAATCACACTGATCGGGATCGCGTTGCTTTACTAGGTTTCTTCTGCCGTTCTTTTATGAAGCCACAGCAAGATCATCTGAAGCTAATTGCAACAGATATTATTGAAGAGGCCTCCCCCACTTTAAAGCGGTTGCTCGGCATGGATTCACAGCCAAACCTAAATGATTAAACTCAAGTAGGTTGTGGTGAGAGTCGTATGATAAATTGAGGTTACTTAACTCCTTCTCCCTTCCTGATTCCTAATCAAACATGAATATAGGTAAAGGTTGATAACAAACTGCCATCTTTCAGTTTGTTCGGTGCATGACAACGCCTTTAGGGTTTTCGAGGGCATCCATCCATAGTCGACACCACTCAGTGTGGTCTGTTAGTACATTGTCGGAATTGCTTGAACTGCGAACAACAAACGCCGGATGTCCAGTACGGCCAGTGTGCTGACCGGTCGGTTGGTATCGTAGATCAATTGACCAACGGCATGACTCTGAAAGGTTGAGATTTCCACGGTGGGGCGTGAATCTATGCATTAGAATTACGTCACCTTTGTAACAGACCATTGGAAGTGGTTCAACATCTGGCACGAGGTCAGGAATGATATGCGTTCCGCCCTCTGGACAATGGTCAAGATACCCTTTGCTGATGATTCCAGGTAGAATTTCCATACATCCCATTTCAAGTGTCGCATCACCCAGTGGTAGCCAACAAGTGATTATTTTGGACTTTTCAGCTTCTGGCATCATTACTGCCGCATCCTGATGTAAAGGAGCTATGTGAGAAGAAGATTCAGCATCCTGATAATATTTGATTGGTGGTGTAGGACGAAGATGTTGTATGGGATTGCAGGTGATTTCAGAACCAACCAGGGATTCTACGACGTCAAGTAGGTTTTTGTTGTGGAGAAATTCAAAGATTGCTGGGCCGCGGTAATGCATGATATCTAATCCGTGGGCGATCTCTGAAGATTGCTCGAAAATTAGCCCAAAGCACTTCTCAAACGGTTCATTTTCGTATAACTTCCGGATTTTCCCTGCCACCTTCAATTCGTGTGCCCGACGATAAATGAAAGCTGATATCTCGTCAATTATTGGTTGCAGGTCTTCATCAGTCAAGGCATTCTTTACAATCAGCACCCCTTGTGTATTGAACGTATCGATCTGTTTTTTTGTCAACTTCATGCCTGTTACCTCCAGTCAGGATTTGCATTTTCCTCTTTTATTCTAGCATATCCTATAGTTGACTCGATAGACTTATAATCCAAAATCAATAATTGAAAAAACAGTGATGATTTGATAACCTTGACCAGATGATTTAAAACCCGTGAGTTGTGTGAGATAGGATAGAATCATGGTTTCGCTTAAGTTTAAAGCACGAATTCCTGTTTTTGATGCGAATATTCGCGTTGGCGATTTGCACAACGAGTTATCCCCCTGCAGAAATCGGAATCAACTGTTGACCGAAATGGATCTACATGGGGTTCAGCAAGCATTGGTTTACCATGTTCAGGCTGAAACCATTAGCCCTGTTGATGGTAATCGTTACCTAGAATCATGGCTTGATAATGACGGACGTACGTATCCACAGTGGTTGGTTATGCCCTCATCTGATTCCATCTCCCAGATTCAGACACTTTACGCCAAAGGTAAAGTTCAATCTGTTCGTTTGTATGATACTCAATCAGTAGGTTTGCCTCTGCGACCTTGGGCTTATGACGGACTCCTTTCTTGGCTTAGTGAAGTTCGTGTTCCGACCTTCATTTCTCTGCCGGATGCTAATTCTGATGAACTGGTAACAACGCTATCGGCCTATCCAGAATTAGTAGCGGTTTTAGTCGGAGCGCATTATCAACATGCTCTCTGGATACGACCGATTTTAACGGCTTTGCCTAATGCCTATCTGGAGTTGAGTCGTTACGAACCAATCGGTGAGATAGAAGCGTTGCGCGATGAGTTTGGGGCTAATCGGTTGATCTATGGTTCTTGGTATCCGCGTTATGCTATGGGACCGATGTTGTTTTACCTACACCATACCACCTTGACAGAGGCCGAATTGGCATTGGTTTGTGCTGGTAATCTAACCCGAATTTTAGAGGAGGTGTTATGATGATTGAAAGTAGTCGAGTCATTGACTTTCACGGCCACGTTGGTCGCTGGGATATATATGGGATGATAGACAATCCAGATCTGATGCTGCAAGCCATGGACGCGGTGGGAATTGACAATGCCTGTCTATTTCATATTTTCCATCCTGATGGAGTTTCCAGTAATGATTTGACAGCACGCTTTGTCGCACAACATCCAGATCGTTTTGTTGGTTTTGCATATGTTTCACCCCTTATGTCTTCTGGTTGTATAGACGAACTAGCGCGAGCAATTGACGAATTGCAATTTTCTGCTATTAAGCTCTATCCACCCTACACTCCTTGGCCGCTGAATAAACCGCAGTGGAATCCTATCTACGAATTCGCTGACGAGCGAGGATTGACCATCATTTTTCATACTGATAGTGGTCCTCAAAGTCAGCCCAAGTTTATAGCCGATATCGCACCTCGCTATCCAAACGCCAATTTTGTGGCAGGTCATTCGGGTAACATTGCCGAGCCACGGGGGCAAGCCATCGCAGCCGCGCGAGCCTATCCAAACGTATATTTGGAAACTTGTTCAACCTTTCGCACCCCTGGAGTGATTGAAGAATTGGTGAATGAAGCGGGTGCAGATCGTGTATTGTTCGGTTCGGATATGCCTTTGATGGATCCACGTTCCCAGATTGGTAAGATTATCACTGCCCGTATTTCTGATGAAGCCAAGCAGAAAATTTTGGGCGGAAATGCCAGCCGTTTGTTAGGAATCTAAATTTCCTTAGTTTGTTTGGTTTTGTACGCATTCTAATTTATATCGTAGAAAAGAATTTATATTTAGCATGCCAGATTGGGCTTAAGGATCAAAGAGGTGATTGTAACGAGTACTCACTTACACTTGGAACTTGAGTTGACTCGCCTTATCGTTTTGGATATTGGCACAATGCTCCTCAAAATTCAGCATCTCTATAAGGCTAACACCATTGGCCATTGCTTCCAGCAGACGATCTTCATTTCTCTGGATGTCTTCTGCCACTGGTATAAGAGCATCCAACTCCTCGATGGTTGCAACGACGATACCATCATCGTCACCGAACAGAATATCCCCGGGATTTACGATGATGCTGCCACATATGACCGGAATCTGGGTTTCAAAAAGCTGGTTTGTCGTGCCAGGCACACAACTTACTGACCGAGCGTAATAAGGAATTTCCATAGTTCGAACAGCTGCGGTGTCTCGACAGGGGCCATCGTTGATGATACCTGCTAGTCCCTTGCGTGCGGCTTCGGTTGGAAACAACTCACCAGTGAGTGCTTTGTGACTGTTCTGTGAGTCGATGACAATTACTTCCCCTGGCATGGCATCGCGTAAGGCCTTAACCACGGTCAAAAAGTCATCATAACAAGTGACCGTGTGTGCGTAACCTACAAGCTTCAGCCCTATGCAGATCGGTCGTATTCCAGAGTCCATAACGCGCAGATTTAAGTTTAGTACTTTATCCGCATCGCAAATGCATGCTGTATCGAGTTTCAACAAGCGCTGCTTAATATCATCAAAATTTATCATGTCCTTCTCCAATTGCAGATTTCAGAATAAGAGTTCGGATTTCGTCAATTTCATGTTTGCAGACGTCCTTCATCCTGAAATCTCTTTATTGTATGTATATGCAAGAGCCACCATTTGGTCGTCGTTAGTAAAATCGGATTTTCGCTTTGGGTTAGATTTCTACAAATGTGCGTGATTGAACAAAATCACTGGCGATTGTTACAGATATCACTGTTTCATTTGTTGCGTTTCTTCAATAGCAAGGGGTTAGATGAACGTAAAAGGAGGATAATTGTCTTCAATATTTCACCTACGATAACACGGCCAGCCGAAGGGATCAATGGATATATAATATTCGTCATTAACCTCAATGTACAATTGCTATTTTGTTTGTTCTAATATGTTTCTTCTGATAAGATGATGAACCTGAAATGAGGAAGTTTCCACGATTAACAATGATTTATCTTCCAGATCTTTGTAGGCCAATAATCCAAGTTTGGCTAAAGCCAGACGTCCAATTACAGGAAACTTGTATTAGTAGCCAATCGGTCCAGTCCTATTGGGACTTTTCCTGTCTGTTTTCTGTGAGACCTCGCCCAATTTGCGTTGGATTCAATCTCATGGTGCTGGTATGAACAATTTCCTGTTCCCTGGAATCATTGACCAAGATTTTACGGTGACCAATATGGCAGGCCGTCAGCCAGGAAGCTAGGTACGTCTGAGCATTATTGCTTTCTTTCGTTCGTACACTTTCGACATCGTGTCAATGGCCGAAAATTTTGGCAAATGCTTGCTGTCGAACTGACGTGAGGAACGTTTGGAATCGTCGGTCTAGGTATACTGATCTAGCTTGTGCAACCTAATTTTCTTCTAGTTACGACTAAGGAAGGTTATGCAAAGACCGCCTAAAGTTAATCCGAAAAAGTATTTATGGTGGTGTTGTATCCTTCATGTTATCAATGATGGGTATATTGCCAGTTTGTCTCTCTTACTGCCCTTCATAGCTAAGGATTTGGATCTTACCTATACCGAATCTGGTTTGCTTAAAACTGCTATCCACGGTGCTATAAGTGTTGCTCAAGTTCCTGCCGGATTCTTAGCCGAGCGCTTCGGGGACATTGTGATGCTTGGTCTAGGAGGCTTATGGTTCAGCTTTAGCTATATGATTTTGTTCTTGGCATTTAGTTATTCTTTTACGTTGATCTTGATACTTTCGGCTGGCGTTGGTGGTGGTGTTTATCATCCTGTAGGCACTGCTCTAGTATCCAATGCCTACCTGGATGGGGAGTCTGGTTCAGCTATCAGCACATTGAATTTCTTCGGTGATGTTGGTAAAGCGATCTTCCCCTTTCTAGCCGGTGTGTTGGTTGTCAGGTTCGGATGGCGAGTAAATTGCGTGGTGTTAGGAATGGTTGGATTGGGAACCTCTATTTTATATCTGTTGTTCTTTCGAAGGGAAATCCGCTTAAAAAGACTTTCGTTAGAGGTCTCAGGCGACCAGTTTGATAAAACAAGTAGGAGGTGGGGGATAGCACAACCGGGCCAATTCACCCTCTATTCTGTCCTCGGGCTTTTGGACAATGGTATTCGATCTGCCGTTACGACATTTTTAGGATTTTTGCTCATTGAAAAAAGAGGAATTCAGGAGAGTTCTGTGGGTGGAATGATGTCGTTAGTTTTTTTGGGTGGGGCGTTGGGAAAACTCTTATGTGGTCTGTCAATCCAGAAATTTGGCGTAAAGAAAATTATTCTGGTAACAGAGATACTGATGGTCCTCGGTTGTTTTGTCCTACCCATGATCCCATCAAGATGGATTCTTTTACTTTTTTTGCCGCTATTTGGGTTTATGTTGAATGGTACATCTTCTGTCATCTATGTTGGCGTTGCACCAACGCTTAGGTCTGAGTTTCGAAGCCGTGGATACGCGTTACACTATACTCTTAGCTTTCTTTCCTCGGCGATTACGCCTTATCTTTTTGGATTGGTTGGCGATGCATACGGTCTGAATACTATTTTCCATGCAACAGCCATAGTCATGTTACTGGGTTTGCCGTTAGTGTTTTTTTTGAAAGAAAGAGAGAATTTCGATAAAAAATCCCGTTGAAAAACGCTTTTTTCTTTGGAGCCCCGCTTCTAGTTGGAGTTGAATACGATCGTGCTCCTACCCAAAACCTGACTGCTGGGAAACCGACTTCGATTGGTTGTATAACGCTTCCAAGTTGTCTGAAGTGCTTCATACTGGAACTCGAAGGAACCCAAGCTTGGTGTCTATGGTGAGCTTTTAACCTCGAGTCACGGAGGGCAAATGTGATGTGACAAGCTAAATGGACAAAAAAATTGGCATCGGAACGCATCTTATTGGAAATCATACCCGATCGAGATTTTCGAAATGAAGATCTACTAATGGACGCGATCCAAGTGGTCCGTGTTGAGTTGTGTCCATTTAGTAGTAATAGGAGGTTGATCAATATGGATTCAACTGTTTATGATTTGATAATTAATGCTGGGCGTGTTGTCTGTCCGTCCACCGGGCTTGATGGCCCGAGCACAGTAGCGGTGAAGGGTGATCGAATTGTCTCTGTTGGCAATCGCTTCGAGGGGACTGCACGACAAACACTAGATTTTCCGAATGATTTGTTGCTTCCGGGTTTGGTGGATATGCACGCTCATCCGGCACGAGAGGGATCTAAGTATGGAATTGATCCCGACATCCATATGCTACCGCGGGGAACAACGACTGTGCTTTCTCAGGGGGATGCAGGTGCTAGTAATTGGCCTCGCTACCGTGAATCTGTTGTTGAAAAGGCTTGTACATGCGTTCGTCTTGCCCTCAATCTGTCCATACGAGGTGAATCCACGGCAGGCGGCTGTTTTGAGAATTTATCAGACATAGATGTAGATGCCTGTGTTGCTGCGGTTGAAGATGGAGGCGACGCGATCTGGGGCATTGCTGTCAACATCAGCACAGTCACCAGCGGTGACACAGATCCACACGAGATCATGAGACGCGCACTGAGTGCTGCCGATCGGATAGGTTGTCCGCTACTCTTCGGTAGCCGAAGCCAGCCTGATTTCCCTTTGGCACACCAACTGGCGTGGCTCCGAACTGGCGATGTCGTTACCTACTGTTTCCGCAATGATACCGACCGAATTGTGAATGATAAGTGCGTTATAGATGAAGTCTGGAAAGCCCGTGAGAAAGGCGTTTTGTTCGATGTTGGACATGGTATGAATTCATTTCATTTTGATGTGGCGGAAACAGCAATTGCCTCAGGATTTCTACCCGACACTATCTCAACAGACCTGTACCTTCGCCATGTGGGAAGTCACCCTCAACACGATTTGCCTCGTACGCTTTCTAAGTTGATTGCTGCGGGAATGTCTGAAGCAGATGCCCTGTCGCGAGTGACTATACGCCCAGCAGAGGTGCTGGGAATGTCTGGAGAGGTTGGCACATTGGCACCCGGCACCTCTGCTGATCTCTCTGTACTACGTTGGAATTCAGAGACACTGCCCTTATGTGATGTCACGGGTGCTCCTCGTCCTGGAGGTTGCTGGGAACCAATCCTGACGGTGCGAGCTGGTCAGCTCATTGATACTGTAGTCTCATAGTGCGCGATGTTGTTCATATCGCTTTTAGATGGTTTAAACGCTTGGCTGACTTTATCAATTGCTACCAGTGCAACATTGCCTCAGCAGTCCATGGAATATGCCACCTCTGAATAACAGAACGATAATGTTACACCAAACCGACAAGTTGTTTCATCTGGTCATCCATCATCTTTAGATGATCAGAGTTGAAACGTTCATGAATGGTCTGGCGAGCGTTTAACTCTTTTTCCTGATTCCCTTTTTGAGTGAAATTATATAAACAAACAAGTCGGGGTTGTTGCCGCAGATTATCCGAAGCACTGTGTATTACCTGCCCATCATAAAAAAAAACACCTCCGGCTTTGAGGGCGATTTCCTCTGGATTCCAATCGAGTCCATCAAGATTGTCCTTGGCAGTATATGCATTGTTCTTTTCCTTTTCTGCTCGGAATTGTGGATCGGCTGCCGCTTTTTCGATAAGGTAGTGACTGCCTGGGACTGCCGTCATGGCCCCGCCCGAAGGTTCAATATCAGCAAAAGTTAGCCAGGCGTTAGCGAAACTTCCTTCTCTCTCAAGAAAAGGCGTGTTAGAGAACCCATCAGTATGACTCCGCCAGTTCCCATTTTTTAAACATCCACACACTTTTCCGAAAAAAGTAACAACGGGTATAGGTTCGGCTGAGAGCCGAAATGAACCATCAATCATGTGTGAAATCACCTCCAGCAATTTTGGATGTGTGGCAAATCGAGCGATTTCAGGAATACTGTGCTGAGGGGTCTTGAGTTGCCGTCGTGTTCCCCAGATATGGGCATAAGACTCTGGGGATTCGGGTCGAATTTTGTCAAGCAGAATGGCAGCTCCTTCTTTTGCTTCTCCTGTGGTAAGAACATTCTCAATAGTTGCGTACCCTTGGGCAATAAATTGCTGGCGAAAGTCTTTAATATTTTGTTTTGGCAGAGGACTTCTCCTGAGAGTATTTTTATCATATTAACGGACTATGGAACTTGAGCACCCTGTGTTTCCACATAAAGAGCGTAAAGAGACTGGCTTCCGGCCATGAAAACTCGGTTCCTTTTAACACCACCGAAACATAAGTTAGCACAAACCTCAGGAAGATGAATCTTGCCAATTAGATCACCATCGGGTGCAAAAATGTGGACACCGTCATATCCTTCACCTACCCAGCCTGCGCTTGACCAGAGATTCCCATCAACATCGCAGCGGATACCATCTGCTAATCCCGGTGACATGTCGCAAAAAAAACGCCCGCTTTTCAGTCGGGCATTGTCAGCCACGTCATAGACGCGAATGTGACGTGGATGATCTGGTTTATGTGTGGCACCAGTATCGACAATATATAACTTGGAATAGTCAGGCGAGAAGCAGAGGCCGTTGGGTTTTTCAAGCTCGTCTGCAACCACCGTGGCTTCACCCGTATCTGGGTTAAGTCGGTAAACGTTGGTTGGTAATTCAAAGTCAGCTCTCTCTCCTTCATAGTGAAGGAGAATCCCATAGCCAGGATCAGTGAACCAAATATGTCCATCCGGGTGAACTACCACATCGTTGGGGGCGTTTAATGGTTTACCTTCGAAACTCTCCATTAACACGGTGATGCGACCATCATATTCCGTTCGAGTCACGCGACGTGTCAGATGTTCACAGGTAACTAACCTACCTTGCTTATCACGGGTATTGCCGTTACTGTTATTGGCAGGTTGCCGAAAGACGGTGACCTGACCGGTTTCCTCTATCCAGCGCATTATCCTGTTGTTGGGAATATCACTCCAGATCAGGCAACGTGCATCCCCAAACCAGACTGGGCCTTCCGACCATCGAGCGCCAGTCCATAATCGTTCCACCACAGCGTTACCAATTAGATACTTGGCAAACCGTTGATCAACTATCTCAATGGCTGGATCGGGATACCTGGTGATCCCTTGATCCCATTTTCTATTGACACTTGAAATGTTACTCATCATCTCTCCTTGATATACAAATACAAAAAATAATAGGGTTAGACCAGTTTATATGGTCATTATTTTTAATTTATAGCAATAGTTTATATAAATTCTGTTTGCTTAAGATGAAATTACTTCAGAATTACCATCTTCCGTGTGTTCGTAATCGATAAAAAATAGACTCTACTGGTCACTTGTTCTCCAACTTGATTCCGTTCATCTTTAAAGTTAAAGTAGATAATAGTCATGATTTCCTTTACCTCAGCCTTGGCCTGAATCTTGTAAGTAGAAAACGACTGAATCGATCGGGGAACGGTAGTTTTGGTTCGGATGGTCGGTCAGAATAAGACTGAACATTCGGGGCCAACCAGTAGGTGTGGAAGTAAACTGGAGAACCTAAGGTGGAAAGTTTCCCAGGTGGAACAGAACGATCCAACTCATCAAGCTCATTACTGACTAATGTTGATATTCCTACAGCTAATTTGAGTAGGCTAACGTCATCCTTTGTAACTTTGTAAACGGTTTCCAGCTTAGGCCTGAGTTCTGGGAGAGGCGGGCTTGGTCGGGAATATTAGCCGAACCCTCCACGTCCTGAGCCCTCATTTGTCCAGTGCTTATGATAGTCTTTATCTTCTAAATCGGACGCTGCCATTGGAATTACAAACTTTATACTGGAAAAAATATCCTTATTAGGCGACCCCTAGTTCGCGACTGCATCCTTGAAATAACTACTTGGGAAAGTTGCCTTGGCTCAGCGAAGTGCCGATAGTAGCTTACGTTGCCGAATCATAACGGGGAATAGTAACATCATTGGGAGTGGTCTCACTGTAAGCACGTTAGCATGACTTTATTCTCATCTTTGACCAGTTGAATTAGCTTTAACTGGCAAGCCGGTTTGAAACCCACCCAACTTGGTGAACGTGATTTCTGATTTCCTCAATAATTTGATGTATTCCTTCAACATGATCGCAAGTCTGCAATCTGATGCGAAATTCTTTCATGTGCGGAATACTTTTAAAATAATTTTTGTAATGACGACGCATTTCTAATATTCCTAACCTGTTTCCTTTCCATTTAATTGAAAAATCAAGATGGCGCATCAGCACCCGAATACGTTCTTCGACTGAGGGAGTAGACCGTAGTTTCCCAGTCGACAAATAATCTTTAATCTCGTTAAAAATCCAAGGATAACCAATACTGGCACGACCAATCATAATTCCGTCAACACCATACTTTCGGCGCATCTCATCAGCCTTTTGCGGGCTATCAACATCACCATTACCAAAAACAGGAATTGTCATGCGAGGATTATCCTTAATTTTACCGATCAATTCCCATTCAGCCGAACCTTTGTACATTTGCTTTCGTGTTCGACCGTGAATCGATATGGCTTTGATACCGACACCTTGTAGACGCTCAGCAACTTCGATAACATACATGGTATTTCGGTCCCAGCCCAGCCTGGTTTTTACAGTTACAGGAAGGCGCGTCGCTTTCACAATCTCAGCGGTCATCTTTACCATCTTTGGAATATCTTTGAGAATCCCGGCACCAGCACCTTTGGATGCAACTTTCTTCACAGGGCACCCATAGTTAATGTCAATAATATCGGGTCTAGCCTGTTCAGCAATTTCTGTTGCTTGGCGCATCGATTCTATTTCATTACCGAAGATTTGGATTCCTATAGGATGTTCATATTCGAAAATATCAAGTTTAGCAACACTCTTAGCTGCATGACGGATCAAACCTTCCGAGGAAATGAATTCGGTAAACATTAAATCCGCACCATTTTCCTTGCAGGCAATACGAAATGGGGGATCACTCACGTCCTCCATTGGAGCTAATAAAAGAGGGAACTCTGAGATCTTGATATCACCTATTTTTACCATCACGCCATCTTTCAGATGCTAGATATAAATCAATAAGACTTCAAACCAATCGTATTACTGAAACATTTATAACTGAACAGCTTTACCAGTTCGGGCAGATTCATAGATCGCCATATTCAGTTCAATAGATCTCTTTCCTTCATACCCATCCACAGCAGCTTGCTTACCATTATTGATAACCTGAATTGCATCTTCAATCGTGTTCTTTGGATAATGGGGCAATTCAATTTCTGGTTCGTCTTCTTTGAAATCCCAAATGTTTGGTCCAAGTCCCACAACCCCTTTTGTGCCATGTATCTGAATCATTGAAACATTATTGCTTGGAAAAGTAGTTGTCGTGTATACAGTTCCAATCGCACCATTCTTGAATTGCAAGATAGCAGTGGCCAAGTCTTCTGTTTCACAATTTTCATGAGAGTACACACCGAAGTGGGCACCAATCACCTTATCAACGTCTCCCATAAACCATAGCATCAAGTCAACGTAGTGCACACCCTGATTCATAATGGATCCGCCACCGTCAAATTCCCATGTACCATGCCAGCCAACATAATAGCTGTCAGCACGGAACCATTTCATGCGTAACTCACAGTGGATTGGCTTGCCAATTACCTCGTTTTGGACAGCGTGTTGTATTCGTCGGTTATGTTCACCGTAACGTTCCTGAAAATCAACCAGCAGCTTAACCTCATTTTTCTCGCAAGCATCGATTAAAGCATCACAATTCTCAATACTTACATCCATTGGTTTAGTGGTGATAACATGTGTTCCACGATTGGCCGCTTCTATTCCGATCTTGGCATGTAATCCACTTGGCAACATGATCATTCCAACATCAATATCGTCCCGATCAAACATCTCATTTGCTTCTGTGTAAGTATCACATCCAAATTTCTCGGCTGCATTATTACATCTGTCTTCATCGAGATCGGCCACCGCAACCAGTTTTGCCCCGTCTGTATTAGCAATTTGATTTGCTCGGTTCATTCCCATTCCCAGACCAACAACACCAAAACCTAATTCTATGCTCATATAATAACTCCCAACATCAAAAAATGCTTAATTTAACAGATAGCACAGAATTATGTGAAAATGTAGTATTGATGTCAAGACATATCTAATTTATATGCCTGACAAATAGGTTTCAAGATCGATTATCGCGCGTTCAGCGTAAGCTTTTGCCCGAACTCGTTTGCGCATTTTCTTCCCTGATTCTAATTCTAATGGAGGTAGCAGGCCAAAATTAGCCTTCATTGGCTGAAAATCCGCTAAACTTGCGTGTGTAACGTAGTGGCAAAGCGAACCCAGAATTGTTGTTCTTGGTAGAGTAATTAATTCTTTTCCATTTAACAGTCGTACTAAGTTCCAACCAGCTAGTAATCCAGTAGCAAAATTTCCAACGTAGCCTTCGACGCCCGTAATCTGACCAGCAAAAAAAAGATCCTCACGACGACGAAATTGCATGGTGGGTTTCAGCAATTTGGGTGCCGAGATAAATGTGTTACGATGCATTTGACCATACCTCGCAAATTCTGCATTTGCCAAGCCTGGAACCGATTGAAACACACGTTTCTGCTCAGGAAATTTTAGATTCGTCTGAAATCCAACCATATTGTAAAGTGTTCCGGCAATATTATCTCTCCGCAACTGCACAACGGCATATGCACGACGGTTTGTTTTAGGATCTATTAATCCAACAGGTCGCATCGGTCCATAAGCCAGAGTGTCGCGTCCTCGCTGAGCGATAATTTCTACTGGCAGGCATCCTTCGAAAAATTTGTGTGCCCCAGCTTTAACTCCTGATTCAATAGCAGACTCAAACGAATGTAGTTCGATACGTTCGGCGTCCTTGACATTATTAACAAACTCTTCATATTGATCACGATTAAGCGGACAATTGATATAATCACCTTCTTCAAATTCGCCTTTACCATACCGGGATCCAAAAAAAGCAACATCCATATTAATTGATTCAAAACCCACTATTGGCGAAATGGCATCAAAGAAGTAGAGATGTTCTTCACCACTCACGGCTGTAATCGAATTCGCCAGATTCATTGATGTTAACGGACCAGATGCTATGATTGTTGGTCCTATTGGGATTTCGGTGATTTCTTGGTGTATAACTTCAATTTTTGGGTGTTCCTTAATTCGCTTAGTAATGAGTTGTGAAAAAGCCTGCCGGTCGACAGCTAGTGCTCCGCCGGCAGGCACTGCCGTTTGATCGGCACATTCCATCAATAGCGATCCAAGTTGTCTTAGCTCCGTTTTCAGTACACCAGAGGCACGGTCGGGCAGGTTTGATCCAAGCGAATTTGAGCAGACCAGTTCACCCAAATCGGCAGTAACATGCGCCCCCGTTTCGACTGTCGGTCTCATTTCGTAAAGTCTCACGTTGACATCTCGTTCCGCTATTTGCCAAGCGGCTTCGCTTCCAGCCAAACCTCCACCGATAATGACAACCTGTTTCATCTTTTATCCCTGCTTCCATTCTTGAAATTCATCTCTTGTAAAAGTATTGATCACATTCTTTTTTTCCAACCAACCGCGTCGTGCCACATTAATGCCCAACCACATGCGATCAAGATCTTTTGCCGCGTGAGCATCGGTATTAATGGAGATCATAGCTCCCTTTTCCCTAGCATTTTTAACGATATCCGGTTCAAGATCAAGGCGACTTGGTGAGGCGTTGATTTCTAATGCTACTCCATTGTCAACTGCGGCATCAATAACCGCTGATGAGTTGATTGCATATCCCGGCCTTCGCATCAAAAGACGTCCAGTTGGATGACCAAGAACATCCACAAATGGATTCTCTATCGCTCGGACCAACCGTTTGGTCATGTCTGCCTCATTCATTTCAAAATTGCTGTGCACACTTGCCACAACAACGTCGAGTTTGGACAAAACCTGATCACTGAAATCGAGCCGACCATCTTTTAAGATATCAACCTCCAAACCTGCCAGAATCTCCAATCCGTCAATGCGTTCGTTTAAATCACGGATCTGTTCGATCTGGGCAAACAACCGAGTTGAATCAAGACCATTAGCTATTCTGGATGACTGTGAGTGATCGGTAATAGCAATAAAATTATATCCAATTTCAAGGGCAATCTTAGCCATTTCCCCGACCGTGTTGAGGCCATCACTCCAACTTGTATGCATGTGAAGATCGGACCGAACGTCGCTCAATTCAATAAGTTCAGGAATTTCATCTGTGAGTGCAAGATCAATAATTTCCTTTGATTTTCGCAACTCAGGGACAATATACGGTAAATCAAGTTGGGCGTAAATTTCAGTTTCTGTCTTACCGTACATCCACTCTTCCTTGGAGAGCCCCCTGTCACTGGCAAGATCGTGAATACTTTGAAGATGCTCAGGCGCAGCGGTTGTTGAGAATAATAATTGGCCATATGTATCTGGAGTTGCGTTATGGATCTCCACAGGGAATCCATCGGGAATCTCCATCAGCACACACGAATCTTTGATTTCAAGTGCCTCAATTTGATCCAAGGGAGATAAAACTGGCAGCAGAACCGACAGATCGTCACACATAATTACTAACTCGAGACTTTGGAGGACCTCCTCATACCGACGAAGATCACCAGTGAAATCGATTTGTTTTACTAGACCACACTCCTTCAAGGCCTCAACAATCTCGTCTGCGATTGGAAGTACTTGACCTAGGAGACGCTTGCCTTCAAACGACTCAATATGCTGAAGACTGTGATTAATCGTTTGAATCGTCTTTTGCCCGAAACCACTGACATTCTTCAGTAACCCCTCATTAACTGCACGACGTAAGTCAACAAGGGTTTTTATGCCAGCATCATGGTACAAACGTGCTGCGCTCTTTACTCCAATACCACGTACCTGAAGTAGACTAAGCGCATCCTCACCAATCTCACGCTTCAGTCCTTCATAAAATTCACAGGTGCCAGTTTCCAAGATTTCAACTGTTTTTGACTCGATTGCCTGACCGATGCCGGGAATTGTCCTCAAATTACCTTCAACAGCCAATTGTGCTATGGATTGAGGAAGTTCTTCAATCAGAGTTGCTGCGCGCTCGTAGCTTCGTTGGCGGTAAGAGCTTTCACCTTTAATCTGTAAAAGATTACTGATATTCTTAAAAACCTGACTAATTTCTTCGTTCGTCACCGGATCACTTACCTCAAGGTTTGCCAATTTTCCTGTTTTTTCGATCACGTCGTTTATCGTATACGCAAAATGAAATCCAATTCGCACTTCTGGGAGCCGAATTAAAATTTGATGTTAGGCTACTAACTGAAAATCGTGAAATTAGAACAGAAAAGAGTAAAATTCAAGTGAGTGTTCTCGGGAACATCTCACTTTACTGCCGTTTAGCAAGAGTGTAGACTTCAATTTCACGCAGGCTGGCATAGGATGGCTGTAATACTCGGAAGTAAGTAACTAGGCGGCCATAAAAATTCTTCCGGATCTTATTGACAATCTTATCATTCGGGTCTGGATCGGTTTTTGAAATAACTCGATCGTCTACTGTTCGTCGTACTTTAAGACGCAGCATATTGGTTTGAAAATTTAATCGATCAATCACATATTTCGGCTGAACTCGCCTGCCGTCAAGATTGCGGCGTTGTAGAACTGTATGCGCTTGTTTCCATTCCTGATTTTCGAGATCCCAATAATCAAGGTCGAAACGGAAAAGGTTGACGTTGTAGACAATAACTTTCCGTACTTTATAAATCTGGGGAAATTTGAGCCCAAACACCCTGTGGTTTGCAGGATCAACAACCGCAATAGTCCCTAGTTTGCCATCGTTAACAGCGGGATCAGAGGCTTCTGTTTCGTTAGATGCTAATGCCAGATTTTCACTCCACTGCGTTGATAGCATGCTGGTTGACAAACAACCGAATAAGCTGATGCAAAATAGGATCATGCAGATAGCAGATATTCTTTGTGATACATTCATATTCAGACCTCTGTGTTGCGAACTGCTAAGTGAATTGGGGGCTTTTTATAAGCTGCGTCGACCAGTGACGGCTCCACCCACTGATTTTTGGGTTGGACATCCTCAATTCTACCATAGTCTCGTACGAATATCATTCCCAGGAAAAACCCGGCAATGTGTGCTACCCAAGCGATGGGTGTTCCTTGCGGTGAGATGTAAGCATAAAAGATTTGGGTCCCAATCCATGGTAGAAGAACAACAGTTGTTCGTAGTGAGACAACGTAAATTAGGAGAAGGCTTCGAACACGCGCTTGGGGGAAAATGACTAAATGGGCTCCCATCACGCCAGCGATAGCAGCACTCGCACCAATAACGGGAACATCCGATTGATGATGAAAAACAGAGTAAATAAACGTTGCCAAGATACCACAAGCGAAATAAAAAAGGAGGAACCGGATTCGCCCAATATGATATTCAAGGATTGGTCCAAAGACAGCGAGATACAGCATATTGGTGATTAAATGTAGAAATCCCATCTTCCAACGAACGTCATGTAAAAAAAGTGAACATATAAAATCTCGACTATGGCTGAAAAAAGATGGAAAGAGTTCAGATGGGATAACACTATATATTGGAATTAAATCAATGCCATCGATTATAAAGAGAATCTGATAAGTAAACACAATGAGATTTAGGCTGATGAGGAAGTGGACCACTAAGGGGCGTTTAGAACTTTGGGCTGAAGGCAAAACACTTCGCAAAGGAATAAGCATGGCTATCTTCCCCTAGACTTCAGGATAGGTAACATCAAATCGATCAACAACGCCCACAATCAATTCTCGAATTGGAGCTCTTTCAATGTCGAAAACCTCTTGTGCTACTCCTGGAGCAGAACCGACCAAGACAGTATCTCCTTCTCCAGCACCAACGTAGTCAACTGCAATTGTTGGGGTTCTCACCACCTTACCTTGTAAACTAATAGGCTGAACAAGCAGTAGAGTTCGTGCGTCGTAAGCCGAATGTTTAACGACTGATACGACTTTCCCAATTACTTTCGCTAGGTACATTGCTATTCATTTGTCTCCGGTGTCATGGTAATGGAGTCAACAAGCCCGACAATTGCTATATCAGTAGGGATTTCTCGATCCGCATGGGCAAAAGCAGCATCACCACCACTAACGACGTATACTATATCATCGATACCAGCAATACCCTCAATGTCAACGGCAACAATGGGAGATCCAACTGGTTCATGATTTTGTAATATCCGCTGCACAACAAAAAGCCGTAGCCCCACTAGATTGGGATCTTTTACCGTTGTAACAACCGTGCCAATGATTTTACCTATATCCATAAATTCTTTTAGACCTCAATCCCATATTCCTCAATTTTAACATGTAACGTGTTTCTGTTAATACCGAGGATCTCCGCTGCTTTGCTACGATTTCCTCCTGCTTTTATCAACACGATTTCAAAAAGCGGCTTTTCCATCGTTTCTCGTATGTGTTGATAAAGGGATCTGTCATCCACTCCTGAATCTAAGTAACTCTCCACTTTGCTTTTGATTATTCGGCGTACGTGAATCTCCTGGTCTGATTCAACCGGCGTCGTAAATTTAAACTGCTCACCTAGTAGTTGAGGACAGTGTTCTGGTAATAGTGCAGTACCTGAACACATAACCAGTCCCTGTTTTATGATATTTTCCAGTTCGCGAACATTACCTGGCCAACTGTGGTTCATCAGTAGTTCGCAGGTTTGATCAGATATAGCCACCTTCAGCTGTTTATACTCATTGGCAAATTGTGTAGTGAATAGATCTACAAGATCAGGAATATCCTCTTTCCGGTCACGAAGAGGTGGGATATGAATTGGTATGACATTCAAGCGATAATAGAGATCTTCACGAAAAGCATTCTCTTTTACATCCTGTTGGAGTTGACGGTTCGTAGCTGCAACCACGCGGACGTCTATTTTTCGAGACTGGTTTGCTCCGACCGGTTCCACTTCGCGTTCCTGCAAAACACGCAACAGTTTCATTTGTGTGTCAGCCGACAATTCACCAACTTCATCCAGAAAGATCGTGCCGCCGTTACTTTGTTCAAATTTACCTTGGCGGGATGAGTCTGCTCCAGTGAATGCGCCCTTAACATGACCGAACAATGCACTTTCGATTAGATTAGCTGGGATTGCGCTACAGTCAAAAACCACGAATGCTTGATCTGCACGATTACTGTTTTGGTGAATTGCACGCGCTACTAATTCTTTACCTGTACCACTTTCACCCATAACTAAGACAGTCTCATTGCTAGTTGCGGCCCGACCGATGATTTGGTATACACGGCGCATTTCCAAACTCTGGCCAACAATTTTGCTGCCTTGTGACTTGGGACTGTCAGCATCAGAAAAGTCCTGACTCTCTTTTACCTGTTCGGTAGCATTGACGGCACGTTTTGCCGTAGCCGCGACTTCTTTGATATCGAATGGTTTGGTAATATAATCATACGCCCCTTGTTTTGCTGACTCGATAGCTGTTTGCGTGTCGCCATGTGCCGTAATTACCACAATCGAAACAGAATTTTGGATTTCAAGTATTTCAGGGATTAGATCTAAACCGTTAATATCCGGCATGAAAATATCAAGGAAGACAGCACTAACTGGATCTAATTCAAGTAGTTTTATTGTCTCTTTACCATCACGAGCAGGAAGCGGCAGATATCCCTCTTTTTCCAAGGCTTTCGATAGAACGAAACGGATGCTTTCGTCGTCATCGGCAATAAGAATTTTGTGTTCTGTCATTTTACCAACTTTGTTAGATTGACTGATATTGGCGGCTAACGGTAAGTTCCTTCACTTCAAGTTAGCTATGGTGTTGAATGTAGTACAAGGTTGTGTCAAGTTAATTGGCTAGCTTTCTGGAAATGGACTTAGCCCATTAAATCGGCATCGTAATAAGAAACGCCGCCCCTTTTGGCGATGTTACATCAACTTCAATTGTACCATTGTGATCTTCAATTATCTGTTGGCTAATAGCAAGACCAAGCCCTGTGCCTTTTGGTTTCGTAGTGTAAAATGGATCGAAAAGTTTGTGGGTAATTTCCGGATGTATTCCACGCCCAGTATCTTCGATACGTAGTTCTATGACTGATTTTTCGAGATCAAAAGTCGCGTTGATAGTTAAAGTGCCATCGTTTTCTATAGACTCAATAGCATTCCGAAAGAGATTGAGCAAAATCTGTTCTATAGCTTCTGGATTTACTTTAACCTTTGGCAGATATTGTTGATAATTTTGTTTAACTTCAACTTGGTGTTGTTTGAGTTCGGGGTCACAGACTTTGAGCACATCAAATACAAGCGATTTCAAATCACACAACTCAAAATTAACGGCCTGAGATTTGCCAAAAGTGAGTAATTGCTCAATAACACGATTGAGGCGGTCAACTTCTTTTAAAATCACATCAATATAATCTCGACTGTTGGCATCAAAATTCTCTTCGAGTTGGAGGAGTTGTGCCGCACCGCGAATTCCTCCGAGAGGATTCCGTACCTCGTGAGCAACGGTCGTCGCCATTTTTCCCAATGTCGCTAGGCGTTCTGATTGAACGAGCGAATCAATCATCTGCTGGATTTTTACGCGCTGGGCTGTAATTGAAGCAACAACGGTGAGAATCCGAAGTTCATCTTCAGCAGAAAATTCATCAGAACCTTTGTCAATTGCCAGAGTACCAACGACCTTTTCATCGACAATTAGGGGTAAACACCAGAAAGCAATTGGGTTCTTCGACTCAACCGAATCTGCAAATGGAAAGCTATCATCACCTCTTCTCATCCATTTGTGTGGAACACCGATTGGTCGACCATACTTTAATACTTTTTCTTGAATGACATCGATCTGCTTCCGATCTCGAATTTCTGCTTCTGTTAAGCCGAATGCCGCGTCAAGGTATTGATTCTGTTGATCTTTATCGTAGATATTAAGATGTGCTTGGTACAACCCCATGCGATTTGCTAAAATCTTAATAATCTGCTGGAAAAAACTTTCAAGATCATGGGCAGAATTTGCTGATGCACTGACATCGAAGAGTGTCGACATATCCCGAATTCTCTTCTCAAGATCTCGGTTGTCTTGATCGGTTCTCAGAAATTGATTTTTTACTTCCGTTTCCTTTGTTTTGAACTTTTGTATTGTTTGCAGAATGCAAAGAGAAATGAAAGGATAAATCATCACCGAAACAGTAAAATGGTCCCAATTGTAGACAAAAGCAAGATAAATAAAGTTAATGATTGTTGTGAGTGCAAGAATCGTGAATTGCCCAGGACGATTATCGTATCGACCTGAGAGAGCTATCAGGGCATAATATAGATGGATTGCAACATAATAATTTTGGAGATTGTCAGAACCATAGATAAAAATATTAATTAGAAAAATCAAAAACGTAAGACAGATCGTTTTCACTTCTGTTTCACTCAGTTCCAAGATATGGCGAGGTTACCTTTGGATTGTACTAGCAACTGTAACCTTTTTTCGGGTGACGCATTGAGCCCACCTGCAAATCTCACAATCAATGTAAATTTTTATCGCCTTTTAATCCTTTTCCAGGAAATTGTTGAGCATTTTAAGCCCAATTCGACCGCTTTTTTCAAGATGGAATTGCGTGGCAATTAAATTTTTGTGCGCAATTGTGCTGCAAAACTCTACGCCGTAATGAGTCCTACCAATTATGATTTCTGAATCCTCAGGAACCGGATAGTACGAATTGACAAAGTAGAAATATCCTGAATTTGGTACATCATTAAAGATCCAATGATCGTTAATTTGCTGCACTTGATTCCAGCCGATTTGTGGAACCTTTATCATTGGTATGGGTTTAAATTTCTTTACTTGGCCAGAAAGAACACCTAGGCAGTCTGTACCGTCTTCTTCACTATAATCAAATAAGATCTGGATGCCAATACAAATACCCAGCATCAGTTTGCCAGATTCATAGGACTCAATCAGTATCTGGGAAAGTCCTGTTTCATGGAGTGTATCCATTGTGGCCTTAGCCGCACCAACACCAGGAAAAATAACTTTCTGAGATGCTAGGATTTTTTGCGGATTTGCTGTGATTTCGCATTGATAACCCAAAAAATTTACGGCATGGGCGACACTCGTCAAGTTTCCGGCGTTATAATCAATAATAGCAATCACGATATTTCTTACAGTTTGTCCTTTCCTTCAATTGATTTGAATTGTAGTTCATAACTGATCTATTTGTTTATACAAGTTGGTTATTTCGATTGCCGCTGCAGCCGCTTCGGATCCTTTGTTGCCCGCTTTTGTTCCAGCACGTTCAATTGCTTGATTAACGGTGTCAGTGGTGATAACCCCAAAAATTGTTGGGACGCCAGTTGCATACGAAACTTGTGCAATACCGGAAGCACTCTCACCTGCAACATAATCGAAATGGGGAGTAGCTCCCCGGATTACAGCACCAAGACAGATAATAGCATTGAACTTACCTGTATCTGCGAGTCGTTTAGCAGTGGAAGGGATTTCATACGAGCCGGGTGTGCGGAACACAGAGACATCATCCATATTTACACCATGACGTTTGAGTGTGTCAAGCGCGCCCTCAAGCAACCCATCAGTAACGAAACTGTTAAATCGGCTGACAACAATTGCAAATATTAGCCCACTCCCAATTAGATCTCCTTCATAAATTTTTGTCATGTTTCCTTGCCCTTTACCTATTAATTGTCTATTTTCTGAAGAATCAGGTGACCCAGCTTCGATCGTTTTGTCTCAAGATACCGACAGTTGAATTGTTGAGGCGGGACCTCAATCGGCACGCGTTCGACAACTTCAAGGTTATACCCATCAAGACCACTAATCTTGCGTGGATTATTTGTCATTAGATACATCTTACTAATGCCAAGATCAGATAAAATTTGAGCCCCTATCCCATAGTCTCTGAGATCCGGTGGGAACCCAAGTTTTTCGTTAGCTTCGACTGTGTCAAGTCCCTCTCTATCCTGGAGTTGGTAGGCGCGTATCTTATTGCCGAGTCCCATCCCACGGCCTTCCTGACGCATGTAAAGTATGACGCCGCTACCTGCTTCCTCAATAGCTTTCATCGCGTATTCTAATTGTTGACCACAATCACAGCGTAGCGACCCAAAAATATCACCTGTCAGGCATTGTGAGTGAACTCGGACTAAAATTGGTTCACCGGAAAGAATTTCACCTTTAACCAACGCAACATGCGTTTTTGCATCGTTTATGCTTTCGTAGGTGTAAAGTCTGAACTCACCATTTCGAGTTGGCAGATCAGCTTCAGCGACAAGCTTAACTAGTGATTCCTTTTGGTGTCGGTACGCAATTAAATCAGCAATAGTAACAATTTTAAGGTTATGCAGAGAAGCAAAATCAAGAAGTTCGGGAGTGCGTGCCATTGTGCCATCATCATTTAAAATTTCACAGACAACACCGGCGGGATATAAGCCAGCAAAATGTGCGAGATCAACAGCGGCTTCTGTATGGCCAGCACGTCTGAGAACTCCACCTTCGGTTGCTTGAAGCGGAAATATATGACCGGGTCGCATGAAGTCAGCCGCAGTTGCATCTGGTTCAATGAATCTTCTTATCGTCATAGCACGTTCATAGGCCGAGATGCCTGTTTTAACGCCTTTAACATCAATTGTAACTGAAAAGGCAGTGCGCATAGTTTCGTTATTTTGATTTACCATTAATGGTAAACTTAGCTCTGACAACCGTGCCGTCGTTGCAGGCAGGCAAATCATTCCCCGACCATGCTTTAACATGAAATTTATGGCTTCTGATGTAACCTTTTCAGCCGCCATAACCAGATCCCCCTCGTTTTCACGATCAGGATCATCCACAACGATAATAATCTCACCGTTTTGGATCGCATCAACTGCTTCTGGAATAGTGTTAAATCCACTCATTTTCGCATGTGTACTCAAGCATTAACCAAATAATTGATTAGTTTTTGTGTTGACAAGCCAACAACCGTTCAACATAGCGACCAATAAGATCTACTTCAATGTTGACCTGATCTTCTACTCGTTTCTGGCCCATGGTTGTTACTTCTTTGGTGTGAGGAATTAGTGATATTTCAAAAGAGTCATCTAACAAGTTGGCAATTGTTAAGCTCACCCCATCAACAGTAATTGAACCTTTATAAACAATGTATGGCATCGATTTTAGTGAAATTGACACACGCATAAGAGACGAATCGCCTTCGTCTTTCCAGTCAATGATTTTGCCAACTTCATCAATGTGCCCTTGAACAAGATGCCCGTTAACACGATCAACGAGTCGAACAGATCTCTCTAAATTTACCGGTGATCCAACCTTGAGATCACCCAAATTTGTTAGCCGTAATGTTTCAGCAGTGATATCCGCATTGAACCTGTCCGAAGTGAGATTTGTAACCGTCAGACAAACGCCGTTAACGGCAATGCTGTCGCCGACTTTGCTGTTCGCTAAGGTCCTTTTTGCCTCAACTTCGATTCTGGCAGATTGGGGCAATCTGTCAATTAGCTGAACTATTCCAACTTCCTCTACAATCCCGGTAAACATAGGCTTAGTTAAGATATCCTTCAATGAGAAAGTCCTCACCAATTTTTGTGAATTCCCAATTGTGAATATCAATTGCTTCCGACAAATTCGTGATTCCGTTACCTCCGATTACTCCAGGGGCACTTTGACCGCCAATCAATTTTGGAGCAACGAAGAACATAACCTTATCAACAATACCTGCATCTAATGCAGAAGCGTGGATTTCGCTGCCTCCTTCGATAAGTATACTGGTTATACCGAGTTCTATTAATCTATTCATCAAGGATGTCAAACAAACCCGCTTATCATTGGAATCTACAATCAGTACGTCTGCACCTGCAGATTCAAGCTCTTCCATTTTCGTTCTGGGCGCAAATTCGGTTGTAGCAATGATAACCTTTGCACGACTTTCGGGATTGAAAATTTTGGCTTTGATTGGTGTACGGCAGCATGAATCAACAATGATCCGAATCGGGTCCTGACTGTCTCGATTGAGCAATCGCGTGGTCAAAGATGGATTATCTCGAAATACAGTACCAATGCCAACAAGGATAGCATCGACCGTATCCCGAAGTCCATGTCCCTTTTGGCGAGCTGCCGGTGAGGTGATCCATTGAGAGTCTCCAGTTACAGTCGCAATTTTTCCATCAAGGCTAGTAGCCGCTTTCAGTATTACAAACGGCTGTTTCTTCACCATGTTTTTAATAAAAATTTCGTTCAACTGATATGCTTCATCGTGGCACAGACCAACTTCCACCTCTATTCCCGCTTGACGGATTTGTTCTATACCCTTACCCGATACTATTGGATTGGGATCTTCGATCGCAACAAATATCTTGCTAATTCCTGATTGAACGATTATGTCAGTGCAGGGAGGCGTTTGTCCCCAATGGCAACATGGTTCGAGTGTTACATACATCGTAGCACCACGAGCAAATCCTTTTGCCTGATTCAAAGCCTGCGGTTCGGCATGCGGTGTGCCAGCTTGTTTGTGATAACCCTCACCAACGATTTGACCTGTATTAACGATTACCGCTCCTACCATTGGATTAGGGCTTGTTCTCCCACTGGCTTTGGCCGCTAGGTCTATGGCTCGATGCATGAAACACTGGTCTACTTCTGAAAACCCCATTTCAGCATATTATATCATAGCCGATTTTTCGAATCAAAACAGAGTTCTAATCATTTTGAACAGCGTGCTTTACTTGGTTATATATCGATTCCCAGTCTTGGCGCGAGTGGCTGATAAGAATTAGCCGATCTGTCTCCTGTAGTTCGAGGTCTGCAGCAGGATTGATCCAAGGTTGATTGTCACGAATAATGCCAACCAGAACAATTTGTATCTTAAGTTCAACCAGAAGAGACTGAAGACCGTTAACAGTCATGGGTCTAAGTTTAACGATTCCTTCAATTGATTCACTGTAAAGTTCGCTGCCTTCTGCTTGTGTCAGTAATTCTGATACTGCTGGTGCAAGTCCTCGATCTCGGATTTCTTGTGCCAGCAACTTTGCTCCGATATTTTGCGTCGGAATAACTGCGGAACAACGAAGTGGGTCAAAAAGAGTCAAGTGCTCAACACTACTGCATTCAGCAATTACACGGATCTCGGAATTAATTTGTTCAATCATTGAAACGGTTGCTGCCGTCAAGGCGTCAGCAGATCGACGATCCGAAGTGGGCGAAAGGACAAGAGCGACGTAAGCTTCCTCGACATTTGCGCGTAGAAGTGTATCTATTTGCATTGATGATCCATGAACAAAATGAACTGCTTCTCTGTTAAATGGAAGTTCTTGAAGAGTATCTGCAATGATGACGATTTCTTTGTCTGCACATAATGGATCTGATGATAGTTGATCAATGATGGCATCCACAGTTAGCTCATCTGGGAAGTTGACAACGATGATATGTTCCCTTAAAGAGTCTCGCAAGTCCGCAAATCCGCGGCGTCGTTCATTAGCCCCTTCAACGGTTAAATCAACGACTTGAGTAACTAGATAAGGGAAGGAGGCTAATCCAATAAAATACAGCAAGATCATGGTGGCTAATCTGCCTTGAATTGTCTTGGCCGAAATATCACCATAGCCAACTGTGGTGATGGTAGTAAAACTGAGCCAAAACGAATCCCAAATGCTAATGTTTTGCACTTGTTTTTCAAAGTAGTAGAAGGTACCGGAATTAATCACGATGCAAATTATCACGATACCGATGGTAATCATAACGCGTCGAATATGCCGGTTTTGGAACCGGCGATGCAAACGTCGCAACGTTTGTAGGATAAAAAACATTTCGATCTATTACTCCTAATTGGTCTAATACCAGTTTTTGACTTGACGATTTTATGTAGTGTCAAGTATATTCTTGAAATTATGCTGGTGAAAAAAGAAATGACGTCTGTCCAACTGTCGGCTTTGCGACGTATTCCTGCCATCGAAAAGCTACTAGCTTCCCAATCCTTTCTTACCATTCAGAACGAGTTTTCGCGGAATCTGATAACAGAAGTCTTGCGATCAGTTATTTTAGATATCCGTCAGCAGATAGGATGTACGCCGGGAGCAGTGAATCTGCCGGATGAGTCAATGATTGCGGAGACGGTTCAAGAACGACTTAAATCAATCATGACTCCAAACTTACGGTCGATCGTCAACGTAACCGGTACGATCACACATACAAATTTTGGGAGGTCGATACTTAGCGATGTGGCCTGTGAGAGTTTGATTCAAGCGGCAAAGAACTGTGTTAACTTGGAATTTGATCTTGCCTCTGGTAAAAGAGGGCACCGAGACCAAATTACAGAACCGCTTCTGCAGAAACTTACCGGATGCCAAGCCTCAACAGTTGTTAATAACAACGCAGCGGCAGTTTTTCTGGTGCTTAACACCTTTGCACACGGTAAAGAAGTGGTTGTTTCACGCGGCGAATTAATAGAAATTGGTGGGGCATTCAGAATCCCGGATGTTATGGAATCCAGTGGAGTTATTCTAAAAGAGGTTGGTACAACCAATCGAACCCATCTGGAGGATTACGAAAAAGCTATTAATGAAAATACTGCTTTGCTTTTAAAAGTCCATCCCAGCAACTATCAAATTGTTGGGTTCACAGAAATGCCGGAGATGCATGAAATTGTCGAACTCGGAAAGCAATATAACATTCCAACAGTAGAAGATTTGGGTAGTGGATCACTTATTGATTTAAGTGAATACGGTTTGCCAAGTGAGCCGATTGTGCGTGATCGGATTGATGCAGGCGTCGATCTCGTCTTGTTTAGTGGGGATAAATTGCTAGGCGGGGCCCAGGCTGGCATCATTGTTGGAAAAGGTGGAATGATCAAGAAAATCCGCAAGAACCCAATCATGCGTACCTTGCGAGTTGGAAAACTGACAATCGCTGCTTTGGAAACCACACTGAGATTGTATCTCAACGACTTCAACCTAGATAAGAAACTGCCGATGCTTCACTGGTACACGCGTTCGTTGGACGAACTCCAACAAGTAGGGAATCATCTGCTAAGACAACTGGGTGAAACTTTAGGAGACGAAATCCAAGTTACCATTGAGGAAAGCCTCGCTCAAATTGGCAGCGGATCTTTACCTGTTGCTAATTTGCCGAGTTTGGCAATCGTATTGAAATCGGAGCGACTGACTGCAAGCTCAATCGCCAAATGCTTTCGCAACCAGCCAAGACCAATTGTTGGTCGGGTCCAAGACGACTGTTTTTGGATTGATCTCCGGACAGTCAACAACCAAGAAATTCAGTGGATCTGCGAAGCCGCAAGGTCAATCAGCCAAAAGGGTAACACAGAAAATTCATGATAATCGACTGGTTCTATTTTCGACGATCTTGAACTTCCTGCCAGAAAGCGCAAGAGGTTCTTGACGTAAACAATTTTCAAGTTACACAGTATAGCTATGCAAACAAGGAAAAATTTGACCGCGAATTCACATGGAAGTTAATTCAAGAGGCTTCGCGAGTCTATGTTGCCAAGGGTAAAAAAATCGAGGTTTTTACACCGAGGCAACGCGATAGATCGATAATCCTAATGGCTTCGATTGGTCGCAGCGGTAATTTGCGAGCACCTACATTACAAATTGGTCAAATATTTTGCATCGGATATAGTCAAGAACTGTATCGGATGATCAGTAGGGATACCCTGAGCGCAATAGAATCGAACTGAACTGGTTGGATTAGACCAAACCTTTCCATTTGCGCAAAAACCATTCGGTTCCGAGCAATCCCGCAGCAAGAATTAATATAATTGGACTATCCCAGAGATCTTTTTCCTCGGTGACAAAAATTGATTCTCGAGAGTTTTTAATTTGACCAGGTAGTGACCTCGCTTCTGCGATAGGTAAGTACATACCTCCTGTCTGTTCTGCTAGTGATGTTAGTAATCCTTGGTTGAGTTGTGGATTCTCAAATTCAGCAACTTGTTGCTCAGCAAAAACTGTCACCTTGTCTTCTCCGATAGACGCACCACCAAAAGTGCCTGATACTGTTAGCGTATATTTACCTTCCTGATCTACCAAGAATTCCGCTATATATCTGCCGGATACTGAATCATCTTGATTAGTTCGAATTCGGAAAACTTTTTTGTCTGGAAGTGCAACATCAACCTTAAGCCTTGCATTATCAAAGGGTTGATAGTTTTTATCATAAGTGTAAATGGTTACTTTAATCTTTTCACCAATTAGATACGTGTTTTTATCAGCAATAATATGGATCTGTTTAGTAGAAGGTTGGCTTGCCAGCCACCGTATTGCCTGCCCCCAAAAGCGAGAATAGCTGTCATCTTCATCTTTGAAATCCCATACTCCAAACCCCCAGTTCCAAAGGCCTTCAGCGGCAATTAACAAACTCTTCCCAAGGCCATGCGGCTGAAAAACAATGATTGGTTCGGGTGATTTTGATTGGTGAAATTCAGCTAGCGTTGTTGCCCCACTCCGGAGTTGAAACCCACCAATTCGTCTTGGGAGCGGAGGCAAATCCCGCCAGATAGCATCGTTTAATTTGCTTGTTTCTCCAAGTTGCATAATGGGATGGAATTTACCTTGTGTTGTTAAACGGAGTGAGAAATCTTGATCCCGAAAACGGCAACCAATTGGTGGTGAAACGATTGGCAGTAAATCAGCCATCTCTGAACGTCCTAAACCGTTTCTGCCTAGCGAATTTTTCCCACCTAAAAACACAATTGACTTGCCGTGCTCTTCAACAAAACTCTTAATTATTTGTTGTTGATTTGAAGTAAGTTCATTTGCTTTAATATCACCAATAATTAGCACATCATAAGCTAGTAATTCCGCTTCATTTTTTGGAAACTCTGGCTGGATTCGTGTATTCCTTTTTTTTAGCGATAAGACCAAACAGGTTGCTTCTATGTTTGGATCTCTTTCCAATACGCGTTTTAAGAAAGCGTAATCCCAGCGTGGCTGCCCATCGGTATAAAGGACACGGAGTTTTGACCTGACAACTTTAAGTGTGAATGTTTTCTGGTTGTTGTCGGTTGTCACCTCATTTTCTAGTGTAGGTAGCGAAACAAGGTATTGAAGCACTCCCTCCTCTCTTGGGGTAATAGTGAACGTAACAGTTTGATTCTCCTGATTTGACAAGGTAGTTGTTTCTGTGCCTATAACGCGGTCGTCCTGTTTAAGCATCAAGCGAATTTTCTTCCCCATATAGCCGATACTACGTATAGTTACCTTGATTTCTGCATTATGATCAGTGTAATTCACAGGACTGACTTCGATTTTGGTAATTCCTAGATCGTTCGGTGGGACGGGGTCACCGACACCAATTGGGTAGATTGGCACCTTTAGACCCACAAATTGGTCGACCTCGAATTTTGACACATTGTGCCCGCCATCAGTAATTAATACGACACCAGCGATTGTTTGCCCACGCCATTCATTTATGGCAGTTTGAATAGATCCAGTAATGTCAGTTAATCCTATGCCCGTTTGGATTTCAGGAGTTTTGTGAGGGACCTGTTTAAGGTCTTGATCAAACTGGTAAATATGCGTAGCGAAACGATTACTCAGCTGCTGAACGAAATCACTATCTCGACTGAATAGCAAATGGTTCACCGGAAACATACGGTCAATTTTCTTACCGTTATGCAATACATCTTGAATTTCCATACTTTCCGATCTATCAGCTAAAATGAGTAGGTTATTCGGTGGGGTAATATCTATCTGCTGGACTAGAACTGGTTCAAGCAGACAAGTGAGAAGGATAGTTGCAGCCAAGATTCTTAGACAGATGAGGATTGCACGTACTCTTGAAGAGACTGGACTTTTGAGCCGAATATAAACGAATGATGTTATACCGACAACCACTGCCAGGGCTAGGATTACCTGCCACAACTGCCAGAAATAAGTAAACCGCATAAGGGTTCTTTATTATGTTAAGGTAGGATAGTTAGTGAATTATTATACAACAAGGATTCCCTCTCAAAAAATAAAAAGAGAATTAAAAGGAGAGAGTAAGCAATCGTTTATCTATACGCTAAAAGATTCACCACAACCACATGTCGAATTCGCGTTTGGATTCGTGATTTTGAAGCCGGACTCCATTAAACCATCATTGAAATCGAGGGTTGATCCGGCAAGATAAAGCAGGCTGCGCGGATCGATCAAAACTTTTAATCCGTTGTGCTCAGTGATTTTATCATTGCTCTTTCGCTCATCAAAGCCGAGTTCATACTGAAAACCAGAGCATCCACCACCGACAACTTTCATTCGTAAGCCGTGTTCTTTGTCCTCTTCAAGATTGTCTTGCATCGACTGTTCCAATAGTAAGACTGCCTTTGCCGCAGCAGTATCTGTTACCGTAATCATAATAGCCCCTTTTCGTTTCTCCATTTGAAGAAACATTCTGATCATAAATTATAGTTAAGTTATGGACAAATGTCAAACTTAATAAAGAATTTACATTATCGTGCGACTGATGTATAATCTGGATTAATCCAAAAAGCTAATATAGAACCGAAAAACGTGTATGGCATCAGAAAATAATGTCGAAATTTCTATCGTTGTTCCTTTATTGAACGAGGTTGAGAACCTACCTGAGCTTTATGATCGGCTTCATGATGCACTATCGAAGCTCAAGAGAACTTACGAAATTATTTTTATTGATGATGGTAGTATTGACAACAGTTTCTGCATTTTGAAAGAGATTGCTTCTGTTGATGTAAACGTGCAAATCATCCGTTTCAGACGTAACTTTGGGCAGACTGCAGCCATGAGTGCGGGCTTCGACCATTCACAAGGTAGCGTCATTATACCGATAGATGCGGATCTGCAAAATGACCCCAACGATATCGAAATGTTGCTTAACAAGATCGAAGAAGGTTACGATATTGTCAGTGGCTGGCGTGCGAACCGAAAGGATGGATTCGTTCTTAGACGATTACCATCAATACTTGCCAATCGGTTGATAGTTTGGCTAACTGGTGTCAAACTTCACGACTTCGGGTGCACACTCAAGGCTTATCGGCGTGATGTAATTGAAAATATCCGTCTCTATGGTGAACTCCACCGCTTCATTCCCGTGCTTGGAAAACTCATCGGTGCAAAGATCACGGAAATCAAGGTTAACCACTATCCTCGCACACGCGGTCAATCGAAATACGGAATCTCTCGTGCTATGCGCGTGATATTGGATTTGATTATGATTCGGTTTCTGATGAGCTACTCGACGAGGCCAATCCAAATCTTTGGATTGATGGGAATTCTCTCCTTCTGTGCCGGGTTTGTGATCTCAGCTTACCTTTCAGTCGGCAAGCTCTTTTTTCCTGGCGGGAAGAAGGAAGGATGGCTCTCCTACTTCTTCTCTGAAACAAGCTTAAATGAGCGCATGCCGATGTTAATCCTTAGTGTGCTCTTATTGTTTACAGGTGTTCAACTGATCTCAATAGGACTTATCGGAGAACTCGTTATTCGTACCTACCATGAATCTCAAAGCAAACCAATCTATGTAATTCGCGAAATCATCAAGCATTAAAATGGTGAAGGATGAGAGACTATATTTTATTGATACTCAACGTTTTACTGACGGTAATTGGACAAATTCTCATGAAGCAGGGGATGATTAAAGTTGGTAGGATCGATGGTTCGTTGATAGATGTAGCACCCAAACTCATCCAAGCTTTCACAAACCCATTTGTCATTGGTGGTATCAGCATTTACGGGTTCACCACTATGCTTTGGTTAGTTATTCTCTCGCGTGTTAAACTTAGTATTGCCTACCCAATGCTTAGCCTTGGTTATATCTTCTCAATATTCTTTGCTTGGTTGTTGTTCAAAGAATCTATGCCAAAAACGCGGATTCTTGGCGCAATTATTATCTGTTTGGGAGTGTATCTTGTGACCAGTGGCGAGTGACCTGGTTCGCATGGAAGTCACATCCACGTATGCAGAATCCAACCATCCAGTTTGTTAATCCCTTCAGAATTTGAACTACATGACCGTACTCGAAAACAATGAGAGGTGAAATGACAAAAGTCATCCAATTTAAACTATTATATAGAAAACTTAACAAGGAAAAGCCAAATGATCGACTTTTCAGAATATATTCGCGATATTCCGGATTTCCCAGAAAAAGGTATTGTTTTTAAAGACATCACTCCATTGCTTGGAGATGCTGAAGCATTCCGAGCTGTTATTGATGTCTTTGTCGAAGAATATAGAGATCAAAATATAGACATGGTTGCTGGTATTGATGCACGTGGGTTCATTTTAGGCAGCGTTTTGGCATACCAACTTGGGATTGGTTTTGTACCGATTCGAAAAAGTGGGAAATTGCCATACAAAACTTACGAAGAGAGTTACCAACTCGAGTATGGTAGCAGTAGTACACTAGCAATTCACCAAGATGCCTTTTCTCATGGAAGCCGAGTCGTTATTTGCGACGATGTGATTGCTACCGGAGGGACACTTGCAGCAACGATTAATCTGGTTAAAAAGCTTGGTGGAGATTTAGTCGGAATCGCTGTGCTGATTGAGCTGGCCTTTCTTAACGGCCGTGAAAAATTTATTCACGAGAACATCTTTTCTCTAATTGAATTTTAGAGGGTGATATGATATACTTATGGCTTGATAATTTTCAGGCAAACAGTTTTGCACGCCTGTAGCTCAGCGGATAGAGCAGGGGCTTCCTAAGCCTCGTGTCGGGGGTTCAAATCCTCTCAGGCGTATATTATTTATTGGAGAAATTAATGTACAATTTTAGTGCTTGGAAGCTAGCTTTAGTTCTAACCGTGCTTTTGTTTTCGATTTTGTATCTGCTTCCAACACCGAATCAATCTTATGACAAGCTATATGGCTACCTTCCTCTCTGGATGCAGGAAAGACTGCCCGCGTTTGATGTTACCGACGACCATACACTAAAAATCAGTCTGCAAGAAACTGATGAAGTTAGGTATCCTGAAGGAATGAATTATAGGAAAGTGGTAAATCAACTTTCCGATATCTTACGTAGTCAACTCAATGAAATTGGGTTATCTGAAGAGGAAGAAGATTACATCTTTGAAACCACGGAGAATCGTGAATTTCACATAAAATTTCTCTCTGAAAAGGCAAAAACCAATAAAATCGACGATCTAAACCTTTATGGCAGTATGCCTGCTGCTCTGCGTCGTATACTTCCTGATGAGCGCCTTAAACTGGGACTAGACTTGAGAGGAGGTGTTCATCTTGTACTGGCAGTCGACATTGAACAGTCAATGGAAGCCATGATTAGAAGCCGTATGAATGTAATACCGAGCAGAATGCGTGCTGAAAAAATTCGTTGCCGTAATGTTGATGGTGGTATCAGTATTCAAGCCACATTTGATAAACAGGTAGATCAAGCTGATTTAAAAGATCAGCTTACCGAACTTGGATTGGGTTTGTACCGATTCGAAAAAGTGGGAAACAAAACTATTATCTCCGTGCAATACACGAATGCGGCGGATTCAGAAGGTAGTTCCAGCACCAGTCAAATTATCAGTAGACGCCTGCGAGATGAAAAAACACTGTGGAAAGTTTCACCGGGCAGTATTGAAGTTACCGATTACTGGCTGAAAGCATTCGTTAATATCCCCAACCGTATTGCAATTGATAGTGTTAAGAAAGAAGAATATCTCGCCACTGCTAAAGAAATCCTCAATAGTCTACAGTATTTTAATGAACCAAGTGAAGAAGGCTCATCTTCAGACACTCAGATTGTTTATGGAATCCGCATAGATCCGGATCAAATAACTGAGTATAAAAATGAATCAATAGACCAGGTCTTAACAGTTTTGAGGAACCGTGTGGATGCCTTTGGAGTTTCCGAGCCATCGATTCGACGTGAAGCGAATCGGCCCCGTATTGTGGTAGAGTTACCGGGAGCTAAAGACTCTTCTGGACCGCTCAGAATTGTTAAGACAATGGGACTGCTGGAATTCAAACTGGTCGAAAAAAATCCAAGTGGTGGGAATATTTGGGCCGGATCGGCCAATACACCACCTCCCGACAAGATTCCTGAAAATACAAAAATCTACTATGGGAAAGTAGGTAGTACTGAAGAATCTGACGGCTGGTATGTTCTAAAAGACCAAGTTTTGCTGACAGGCGATCGAATTGCCGATGCTTACCCTGACACGGGGGCAACGGGTTTTGAGAGAGTCGTTGCGCTTCGACTAGATCGAGATGGAAGAAGAAAATTTGCTGAAGTTACAACGGATCATGTTGGTGAGAACTTGGCCATTTTGCTTGATGGAAGAGTACAATCTGCACCTACAATCCGAGAACCGATTCCATCAGGAAGTGCTCAGATCTCCGGCAACTTCACTTTCGAGGAAGCCAGTTATCTGGCTAATATTTTGAAATCAGGGGCGTTTCCGGTGGGTGTCAAGATCGCTGAAGAACGGACCGTAGGACCGACACTTGGAAAACAGTCAATTGAAAATGGTATTAAAGCTGGCCTTTTGGGAATGATATTGGTTGTGATATTTATCTTAGTTTACTACAAAATGTCTGGCTTGGTTGCTGTAATCGCTTTGGCTTTCAATATGCTGATTGTTCTTAGCGCTCTCGCTGGGCTTGGTGCTGCACTGACCCTACCGGGAATTGCCGGCTTAGTACTAACCATTGGTATGTCGGTTGATGCAAATGTCCTGATTTTTGAGCGAATTCGCGAAGAATTACGTGCAGATAAATCAGTTTGGTCAGCGATTGAAAATGGCTATCAACGTGCATTTTGGACGATTCTGGATGCTAACCTGACAACGCTTGCAGTCGCCATAGTTTTATATAATTTTGGTACTGGACCAATTAAAGGATTTGCCATTACACTCAGTATCGGAATTCTTGCTAGCATGTTTACCGCCATTGTGGTAACACGGGAAATTTATGGCTGGACAATTGGGAAAAAACAATTGGAAAAACTAAGTATTTAAGGAGACTCAAGAGTTGGAATTACTAAAGGACACAGAAATTGATTTTCTCGGAAGAAGAAACATCGGTTTTATGTTATCTATGGTATTAATCCTTGCTGGCATCATCTCGCTAATTTCTCATGGAGGCCCTCGTTTTGGAATAGATTTTAGTGGGGGAGTAAAAATTCGCGCCAAATTTGATCAGGTAACTAAAGACCAACTGAAGAGCAAACTAACTGAACTCGGTTATCCCCTAGCATCGATTCAACTCGATCTAACGAAAAAAGAAGCTATTATTTCTGTAACTGAAACAAATGTTGAAAAAGGTGATATCAGTGTTGGTCAGACAATAGCCACCGGGTTACTTTCAGCTAATGATAGTTCGTTGAAAGTTGTTGCTGGCGGACTTAATATTTCCGAGGTTGGACCAAGTGTTGGAAAAGATTTAGAGTGGGCAGCATTATGGTCAATTTTGACTTCAATCTTAATTCTGCTTGCATATATTTCTTTTCGATTTCAGTTTCAATTCGGCGTCGGAGCAATTGTCGCGCTCATTCATGATGTGTTGATTACACTCGGTATTTTCTCTCTACTAAAAATTGAGATTAATCTTCCAACTGTCGCTGCTTTTTTGACTATTATTGGTTACTCATTGAATGACACGATTGTTGTTTTTGATCGAATACGTGAAAATCAGAAGATAATGAAGGGTGCAGACGATCTACACATTTTAAATAAGAGCATCAATCAATCACTCAGTCGAACAGTTATTACATCACTGACAACACTAACTGTTGTGTTGCTGATTTATTTCTTCTCAACTGCCGGTGAGGAAATAAATACGTTCGCGCTTGCATTGATTATCGGAGTCCTAATTGGCACATATTCATCGATTTTCGTTGCAAGTCCAATAGTTCATATTTGGAAGCAAAAATTTCAAATAAACACACCTCAGACTTCCTAAGGTAACGCACGTTGCGTTTTAGTGAATCTGTGTAAACAGCATCCGTGATGTACCCATGGCTCCCGAACTGACATTTACCAGAATTATATCTCTTTTGATTCCGGGATTTACGCAACTTATTGATCGTCGCCTTCCTAAAGCTATTGACATTATTCTAATCCAAGCCTTTTTGATTTATCCGATATATCATCAGATTGACACATTAAGCGTTATTGGATTGATTGCCTTTCCTGTATTGTGGATCTACAGTGCCGTCGATGCCATCAGTACGCACAATTTTCCAATCGCAGCAAAAGATGAAACTGTGTTTTTGTACAGCCAAATCGTCAGCCTCATTTTGATCTTTGGTATCCTGCTTGAAATTGCGATTCTTCTCACGTTTCTGTTTACTACCTTAAGTTCACAACCAGATCAACAATTGGCACAAGCCTTTCCTATGAATCAACCGGACCAACCGATTATCAAAAACCCAGAAAAACCGAAAATTGAGAAAATTGAATCGGAATACGAAAATCCAGTTGCAGACAATTCGCAACCCGACAAGGTAGCAACAACCTCAGATGTGGATTTGACACAAGCGGAAGAAGAGGAAAACGTTTCCAATGAGTTTAATACCGAGACTAAGAAAGAGAACTTAGGCTACGTTGTAGTAGTCGCTACATTTGATCGTAGACAAAGAGCGGAAAGGCAAAAGCAAGATCTGGCAGAAAATTCAAACACAGAAATTAAGGAGGTCGGAGAAAAATATCTGGTCATTATCACCGGATTTGATACTATCGATGAGGCACGTGAGGAACAGAAAAAACATTTAAAAAAATTCACGGATTGCTACATCGCAACATCCAAAAATCCTGCCGTCATAAAATTATCTCCTGATTGATACCATGGAAAACATCTTGTGGTTTGCTATGCTGGGATGTCTTTTTGTAGGAGTGGGAATTGGGATTCTGATTACAAGACGAAGTAAGCAAATTCACAAACAACCTTGGCAAACACAAACAGAGCAGGCGCAAATTGGTGTTCTGACCCAAAAGCTAGTTCACGAAATTCGGAACCCACTGAACAGCATTAGCATGAATCTGCAACTTTTAGAAGAGGATTTCTCGCAAAGTCATGGAAATGATGTTAATTTAGCCAATAGAATTCATCGTGTTCATACAGAAGTTGACCGGCTTGATTTAATATTAACAAATTTTCGTCGATACACAAAGTTACCCCCGCCAAACTTTGAGCTATCCAAACCGATAGAATTAATTGAGGAAGTTCTTGACTTCAACGAGCCAGAAATCCAAAGTCAGAATATTGAGATTAGCCGTGATATTGAGAATCTGCCACCTGTTGAGCTTGACCCGATCCAATTCAAACAGGTATTTCTTAACTTGATTATCAATGCCAGTCAATCAATGAAAAACGGCGGGGTATTGACTATTAGAGCTAAAGACTTAACCAATAAACTGCAAATCGAAGTTCAAGACACTGGTGATGGCATTGAGCCAGTTTATATCGATAAAATCTTCGATCTTTTCTTCTCAACAAAGGAGGAAGGAACAGGAGTGGGGCTCGCAATTGTAAAGCAAATAGTCGAATCGCACGGTGGTTCCATCAATGTTAAGAGCCGTCCTGGGCACGGTGCAAATTTTTCAATTCAAATCCCTGTAACCCAAAACACATGAGCGCAAAAATTCTGGTTGTAGATGATGAAAAATCAAGTGTAGAAGCAACAGTGGAAGTCCTTGAACGTGAAGGGTATGATCTCTATGCCGCAGCGGGTGGTCGAGAGGCCTTGAAAACACTTGATGAAGAAAGGATTGACGTTGTCATCACTGACCTGAAGATGCCAGATCTAAGCGGAATTGAGCTTTTGACCCATATCCGTGATAGAGCGCCAGACACACAGGTCATTATCTTAACTGGTTATGGAACAGTTGACAGTGCGGTTAAGGCGATGCATGCTGGTGCAATATCGTATCTGCAAAAACCAGTGAATATTGATATTCTCCGTCAAACCGTTCGAAACGCGTTAGAAAAATGGGCACTCTTCATTCAAAATGTGAACCTGCGCGAGCAACTTGATGATAAGTTTGGATTCGATAACATTATCGGACGTTCAAAGCCGATGATTGAGCTTTTTCGCCTGACCCGGCAAGTAGCACCAACAAATGCGACAGTACTTATTACAGGCGAAAATGGTGTTGGTAAAGAACTGATTGCTAAAGCGATACATAATCATAGTCGTCGAACAGATAAGCCATATAAGGTGATTAACTGTGCAGCCCTGACGCCAACGTTGCTTGAAAGTGAGCTTTTTGGGCATGAACGGGGCGCATTCACTGGCGCGACAAGCAGAAAATTGGGTATCTTTGAACAGAGTCATAATGGTACACTTGTCCTTGATGAGATTGGTGAAATGGGACTTGAAGCCCAAGTTCGATTCCTCCGCGTCTTGGAACAGGGCGAATTTACCAGAGTTGGTGGTGACAAAACAATCACAGTTGATGTTCGCATTATTGCCGCTACCAATAGAGACCTGGAAGAAGCAGTGACGAACAAGGATTTCCGACCGGACTTGTATCACCGCATCAATAGATTTCGACTGAGAGTGCCACCGCTCCGTGAAAGGCGAGAGGATATTCCGTTGTTGGTTGACGTCTTCATCAAGGAGTTAAGCCGTGAGCATGTTAAACCAATCTCAGAAATCACGGTTAAAGCAATGGATTACCTCAAAAAGCAAGATTGGTCAGGCAACATTCGTGAGTTGCGTAATACAATCGAAACCGCCGTTATCCTGACGACGACAGAGTCAATTTCGATTGAAGATTTTTTTACTGATACTCAGAAGGTACCACAGCAAACAGAAGGTCCAGCTGGAGATTCTGTCGGCACAATTGGTATGACAATGGAAGAAATTGAGAAAGAGGCAATTCACAAAACTCTTGAGCAAACTAGCGGAAATAAAAAACAGACAGCTGAAATCTTGGGAATTGGCCTTCGAACACTTTATCGAAAACTTGAGTCTTACGGTTGGATAAATGCTGAAAGAGAACTGTAAATTGAATAATAAAGGAGAAAAGTAAATGCAATTGAATTTTCAGAAGGTTATTGATCTCTCCTACCAAGTAGATGAAAACAGCCCGCGTGAGCTTCCAATCGATCCGGTTAGAATTTACGATACGGCAACGATTGAAAAAGACGGCTACTTTGAAAGTCGTGTAGATCTATCTGGTCACTGCGCAACTCATATTGATGTGCCATGCTTGATGTATGCAGATGGTTACACGGTTGCAGAGATTCCAATTGACAAACTCACTGGTGAAGCGGTCTTGATTGATCTATCCAACAGTAAGCAACCTGGTGACCAAGTAACAGCAGAAGATCTGCAGAATTGGGTTTCTGAAAACGGTGACATTGGTGTAGAAAGTATCGTCTTTCTTCGAACTGGAATGGACCGCTTGGTTAACGAGGAAATCTTTAACCAAAAGTGGATTGGATATAGCAAAGATGCTGCTGAGTTACTTGTAGAAAAGGAAATAAAAGTTGTGGGAACTGATGCATGTAGCATTGATGCGTTAGCCGGCCATCAAGAGGACGGACTGCCTCCGGCTCATCTTGCTTTTCTCGGAGCGGGAATTCCACAAATCGAAGATCTAAAAAATCTGGGTAATTTGCCTAAACATTTTTATGTTGTTATTGCACCAATGAAGTTAGCCAGAAGTTCTGCGGCGCCTGCCCGAGTTTTGGCTTTCATCTAGAAAAAAAAATAGATGAGGTGTTAGTTATGAAACCGTTTTTTTTCGTTGTATGGTCGTTATTGATATCAGGTATTTGCGTGGCTGGTATTTGGCGTGATGACTTTGAAGACAAAAATACCAAGGAATGGAAAATATTCAACGAGGATCCAAAAGTCGAGAAATGGTGGATTGATAGTGGGGAAGCAGTTGGAGAAATCTTCCTTGAAGGCTTTATGAGTCTCTGGACTACAGGAGATTTGGATTGGTTAGACTATTCGATGTCATGTCGAGCTAAACTAGGAAAAGAGAAAAAGATTTTCGACACCCCATATCTCGGAATGACGATTTTCGATCGGGGCGAAGAAGATACACGCTACCTGTTCTTCATTGAATACGCCAATGAAAGGGCAACTATTGCCAAAGCAACTCCAGAGAATTGGTCTATCATACCTTTCCCTTTTGTAGCAGAGAAGGATAAATGGTATAACCTTCGAGCAACTGTTAACGGCGATCTGCTTGAATTCCAAATTGACGATCAGGTATTCTCAGCCATTGATCCGGACCCACTCGAGTCCGGTCAAGCCGGCTTAATTGTTTCAGATGCGCAAGCCCGTTTTGATGATGTCGAAATCAGGGGGGATGATATCCGAGATGGTGGGCCGGGCAAACCCCGCCCGGTCGAATTAAAGCATAAGCTTACAACAACTTGGTCAAAGGTTAAGATTGGCCAACTCAATCGATTTGAGTGATTTCGGTCTTGGTCTAGAAATCCAATTTTACACCAATTTCGAACGATGTTGTTTTAATTGGTTTGAATGATTTTTCACCGTCATCATCTACCGTTTGCTGGAAGGTATATTGGTGGATAATGCCAAACTCAAGCGGTATGCCTGCGGAAATGATCTCGTATCCCAATCGCACTGTAAAAGCTGACTTCTCGTCAAGCCGAGCTATATCCTCAAAAAAGTCGGGATCTACTTCTTTCCCGTCATTATCTATATACTTTTGTCCGATATTTCGTTTGGTGTAGAAAGCACGAAGCGATAGTTTGTCGATTAGCCCGTCCTCAGAAACGCCCAAATACATCTTCGGATCGCTATCGCTATAGCTCTCAAAAGTACCAATCAAATTAACCTTAGGAAGTATATATGATGTAATTAGTGAGTAAAACCCGTTTCTGGAAACCCCATCCTTTTTCTCATCTAATCCGAGAAATGTTGGTGCTGACACATCATAATTGTGATCAAATATCGTTGGAAGAAACTTTTCACCGAGAATTCGATACTCTAATTTGAAGATTGACTTAAAAGCTGAAAGTCCTATGCCTGTGGAATTTCCTTGTGCCAACTCTGTTTCACCATTTGGCCCAACCTTGGTATTCAAAAAGACAAGATCGTTATAGAGGTCTACTTGTAAGGTATCACTGCTCACAATCGATATCCCCGCATCAACCCCCATTGCTACAAGTGGGTCTTCATCTGTTTTGGGATCATTATCCAAATCCAAATCGGGATTTGTATCGGTTAGATATGTACCCCCTAACTCAAAACGACCTAACGGTCGGTAATAAACACGTCCACCCAAAACAGAAGGGGATCCCATATCGTTGATGATTGTTTCAATACCGAACTTATTCTGTAACCGCGCGTTTAAACGCAACCCACGCCGATCATGGTTTGAGTAACCCGACATGATGAAACCGTGACCGATAGTTACGTAGTCAAAGGCACCGAAATGGGCGTAAAATGGCTCAGCCGGTTGACCATACCGAACGAAACGAAGCGCACGCAGATAGTTGCTTAGACTATTCCACTCTTCACCATTTTCAGCCAATACTTTGAACTCATTTTCACCAGTTTCTTCGTTGGCTACATTGCCAAGAAGGAGAACCAGGTCAAGCCCTATACCAATTTTTCCAAAGGTGGTTTCCGGCTGCAGTTGCGTACGAAAATACGGCGTTCCATCAATCCACGTAAATCCACCACCTGTCAACCCAAGTTGCTCCATTGCCACCATCTGCATGTCTAAACCACCAACTTCTTGTGCCTGTGACAGGCACACACTCACAAACAGTAAAATGACAAACAAACTACCAGTCAAGCTTTTAACTCTCATCGATTTCCCTCTTATAAAATTCAGATAATTTTTCCATCTTTCATGTGTATTACTCGATCAGCATTTTTCCTTAATTCCTGATAGTGTGTTACGATGGCTATGGTGGTCTGACCATCCTGACGGAGTTCTCGCACTAGCTCCATCAAATTCTGACTCTGTCGACTGTCAAGGTTGGCCGTGGGTTCATCGGCGAAGATAATCTTGGGTTGATTAGCCAAGGCGCGTGCAAAAGAAACCCTCTGTTTTTCACCACCTGATAGTTGCCCAGGACGGTGGCTTAAGCGATGTTCCAGACCAACACGTGTGAGCAAATTTTTAGCCCGTTTTTCTGCTTCGAAACCTCTGGTATTTGATATATCCATGGCAAGCATCACGTTTTCTAATGCTGTCAAGTAGGGTATGAGATTGAACAATTGAAATACAAATCCAACATCTCTACGGCGAATTAACGATAGATCGTCATTTTCATAGTCAACTAATTTTTGATTGATGCGAAGTTCCCCTTCGTCAGGGGTCAGAATACAACCGAGAAGACTGATCAAGGTGGTTTTGCCGCATCCGCTATCTCCCATGATCATGACAAGCTCACCCATCTTAATACTAATATCAACTTGGTTGACAGCTACAATTTCTGCGGCTGATTGACCGAATTTTTTGGTTAAGCCTTTGGCTTCAATAATCATCAGATCTCTCCTCTGAACGCAACCATTGGGTCAACGAGGGTTGCCCGAAGCCCTGCGCCAATCCCCCCAGCGCAACAAACCACGAAACTGATGGCTGATACCACAACCGATTCAACAGGATCTATTCTTACGAAGATTGGTGCGAATAGTGCGAAAAGATAGGATAGGATCAGTCCAAAGACAACACCGATGACAGAGGTAAGCGCGACTTGCTTTAAGATCAGTAACATCACATAATGATTAGATGCTCCAATTGCTTTCAAAATACCGATTTCCTGTGTTTTCTCAAGTGTGGTTACGTAAGTAATCATTGTTACCAGAACAAGAGCCGTAAACCAGAGCATAACTTCCAGGAACATGACTGCTTTCATCGGTTCATCAACGTAGGTATCAATAATGTCAGCGAGTGTTTGGTCAAGTGTTCGTACTTCAATTAAACCTTGCTGATCTAGATCTGTAGCAATTTCTGATACGTTGTGGTTGTCCTTGCTTTTGGCAATCATCATATTGACGTGCAGATAATTATCAAGTAACACATCTTGGGCTGTTCGGATATCCATAAAAAGAAGTGGTGTGTCAAGAACGAACATTAGACTTTTTGTTTTACCAACAACTTTTAGCTCTTTCCCGCCAATCATGATTCTTTCACCGATAGTGAGATCCATCTTTTCGTCGACGACAACTTCTGCTAGCGGGAGATCTTGTGGCCGATAATCCTCAAATTCGCTTGGTGTGAACATTCTGCCTACAATTGCGTGGCGAGGTCCACCAAGTTTGTCGCGTTTATAACCGACAACAATGGCTTTTTGGGCCTTTCCTCTGATGATTGGTCGCGCTTGGGCAAAAACGAGAGGAGACACAGAATTGGCCGCCAGTCTTTTGTCATGTCTGAGGAAAGCAAGGTATTCCGGTACCAGAAGGGAAAAACCAATAAATGCACCTCCTGATCCTTTAGCAGAAATCCAAATGTCTGCGCCAGTTGAGTCCACATATTGACGGGCCTGAATCTTCATCCCATTCATAATACCGCCTAAGAATAGGATGAGCGCAATCAAGAGGGTGATACCAATTATCGTCAAGACAACTCGTGCTTGACGATATGCCATATCTTTGAGGAAGATTTTACTCATTCTGGCTAACAGGACAGATTTTTATTTAAAGACTGGGAGCCTTTAGTAAACGAATCAGCAAATATCTCTATTGGCCTTCACTATCAGCTTTTCGTTGCCCGCTGTTTTCTTTTGGTGATTCAGTCTCGTCTTTCTCGAATTTCTCAAGATCTATTTGATGTCTGAACCGGGGCTCACGAAGATAATCAATTGTAAATTTTCGGACAGATAAAATGGGATACGAGCCGTCAAACCCCGCGATTTCCCCGCGAATCCGGACTATGTGTTCGCCTTTTCCCGCTTCCATTCGCAACAAATCAAACTGGTCATTATCACTGAAAACGAACTTCTGTTCAAATAATCCTGGGGTGACCAGCGCATGATTAACAGCAGAGGTCTCTCCACGCCAGTTGCGCCAGAACGGAACATTTCGAATGTAACTGCGAGACCAACCAGCATGTGCAAACATAACTCCAGATACAGTTGCATTAGACTTGACAACGTAATTTTTGCTGATGGCACCAATACCACGAAAACGGTGGTCGTTTAATTGGCGTATGATGCGATGGACATGAACGTATCGCCCTTTTTTGGGAGTAATTTCAACAAGCGTAGTATGATGGCTTTTTCGACCATGAACATCGATGAAATCACGAAAATTCACGTTTTCCGGTTCAACATAGGGACGAAGTAATCGGCGGATTTGTAAGGCATCAGCATTACTGACGTGACTAAAAATTTGAACTTCAATCTTTTCTACTGGATTCGGTTCTGTTTCTGCGGAATCTAGTTCCGCTGATGTTGATACGGGCAAAAACAATATTCCGATAAAAGCTGCCATCCAAATATAAATCGGAAACCTTTGTGAAAACATTTTTTATCTCCTGCTTTGATCGTAAGTTAACAGAAAGAATAAACCTCCAACAAATCAACCTGAAATTCAAATCGCATATTAACCAACACGGATGTAATTATACCTCAGATACGCTTTGGATTCAACTTTTGCCAGTGAGCGTGGTTATGTTATAATCCCAGATTATCATTAAATTTGTGGGACGGTATTTGGATGGAGAATTTTGGAATTGGTCTAGTTGGTGCTGGCGGCATGGGCAGAAGTTTGGTGCTGGAAGCCAACCAAATTGAAGGTGTTGAAATTATATTTGTGAGTGATCTTAATGAAAACAGGGCAAAGAGTTTGGCAGAGGAAGTCAATGCATCTTATACACTTGATTATCATAGATTGCTTAGTGATGACCGGATTCATGCTGTATTTGTCGCCTCTCCACCATTCTTGCACGCAACCATATCAATTGATGCCATGAATTCAGGTAAGCACGTCTTTTGCGAAAAACCGATGGCGACTACGCTTATAGACTGCGATGCCATGATCAAAACCGCAGAACAAAGGCAAGTGAGCTTGGGTATCGGTTTGGTTTGCAGATTTCACGCAACTCACTCAAAAGTGAGGGATGTTGTTGTAAGTGGACAGATGGGAAAGCCAATTAGCATACACGTGCATCGTATTGGTGGACCATGGCAAGGTGGTAGCTATCATACCGATTGGCGGATGCAACGCGAAAAATGCGGTGGGTTTTTGATGGAGGTTAACGCACACGAACTCGACTTTATGCGTTGGACATGCGGGGAGGTCAAGAAAGTTTATGCCGCTGGAGGCATCTATATCCAGCACGAAGCAGACTATGCCGATCTTGTCGTCGCTTCTCTGAATTTCGAAAGTGGCGCCATTGGCCTCCTACACTCCGGTCAGGTTTCAGCTATCGGGGGTTATGGCGGACGTGTTGATTGTGAGAAGGGATCTGTTTTTTTCCCGCAGATCTGGGATGGGGATTCGAAGATTCAAATTAAGAGATTTGATGGAAGCAGCGAAGATTTCCCTATTTCCTCAATTGAAGTGGAAAGTCCAGTACGAGCTGAAATACGTGCATTCATTGATGCTGTCGTCAATGGAACACCACCACCAGTCACTGGTGCCGATGGCCGAGCGGCCACAGAAATTGCGCTGGCCGCATACGAATCTATTGAAACCGGGGATCCTGTTAATCTGCCGATGTGATCTGTCTCACTACATCAATGGTGTCCGAATTATGGCTTCTGAAATGTGCGCTTGTCTCGGTTGGGTGACCAGAAAAAGAATCAAATTCGCAACATCTTCTGGTTGAATCAAGTGCTCTATGACATCATCAGGGTGGTTATCCCTACGCATTTTAGTATCAGTTGCTCCAGGACAGACAGCGTAAGCCTTCACCCCATGTCGTCGCCCCTCAGCGTATGTAACTTCAGTCAAACCGACCACACCAAATTTTGCCGCACTATAGGCGCCGAAGCTCGGTGGTCCAACTTTCCCTGCTCCCGATGAAACATTGACAATATGACCGTATTTCTGGTCACACATTTGCCTAAAAACCGCCTGTGTACATAAGAAGGTGCCTTTTAGGTTCACGGCAATCTGATCATCCCAATCCTGTTCCTCGATATTGGGAATCAGGTTATGTTTGGCTAAACCTGCGTTGTTAACCAAGATGTCCACTTTCCCAAACGCGTCATAGGTTTTTTGCGCCATGCTTTCAACCTGTGACTTCTGTGTCACATCAGTTGGGATTGCCAACGCCTTTCGTCCAAGAGCACGTACTTCATCAGCAACCACCTCAATTTCTGATACAGATCGTGCAGCTAAGGTGAGATCCACTCCTTCCTTAGCCAATACCAAAGCCGTTTTTCTACCAATACCACGTCCAGCGCCAGTAACGATAGCAACATGGTTCGCAAGTTTCATTCCTTATTCCTTTATATTTTGACATCCCTAAGGTCTGCGTCATCCAAATTATTTGTTCCGAGCTTCGCCTTGGACGCAGACCGAATGTGTTTGGCAATCGTTTTGATAGAAGAAAGTCCCATTTCTGTCCGTTTCTCATCGATCGCTTCAAGCGCGATTTGATCAAGAATCACCGGATCGGTACTGGCAAAGATTCGACCATGCTTCCAAACCCCATTGGGATCATAGATGGGACCACCGTCAAATCCCGCTAGAAGCGCGTCAACAATGTTTAAAACCAGTTTATCTTTAATCACTTTGTGGGCAAAAATCTCACTAACAGCTGGATCACAGTTCAATGGATTAGAATGAAATCGTCGCGTATTATCCACACCGCCAAACGTAATATTCTTTAAGCATCCACTCACACCTGTTATGGCGTGGTGCTTCATGACCGGGACATTGATGATGACTGTAGCTATCTGCGTTAGGATTTTGCTGTAGTTTGAGCGTGTGCTTTGGCCTTCACGCCGTATTTCGATGTCGTTTTCAGTTTCATAAAAGACTGCTTCATCATAACCGATCTCATCACTGTCAGAAGCGAAATGTCGTACATCTTTGTCACTCTGGTTAATCTGATAACCAGCATTGACAAGATGTTTCTCAAATCGATCCCAGACGATAATCTGGTTTTCTAAAACCCCAACACCGTAAAGCCCTTCTACGATCTTATCGATGATAACATGGTGCGTACTGAAATCCTTGCCACCAATCGGATTTATTTTAATGGCGACAATATCATCCGGTAGAACAAAGTCTTTCCAAGCTTCCTTGGCTGATTGACGATCAGTGAGTTTTATCATCGCCTGATCTATCATGTCACCGACAATTTGTGGGTCTAGAAGACCTTCCTTCCACACATTATCACTCATAGCTTCTACAACCGGTACAGGCGGTTCTTCATCCATCTTAATTTGTTTACTTGACTGTGCATGAGCTAAATTGCTTATAGCTGTGACAGCACTTGCTGCTATACCGGTAGCAATAACACTCTTGGTAGTATCCTGTAGAAAGTTACGCCGATTAATCATACCCTGCGTAACCTCGTTGCAATCAGCCTGAATTTGTTCAATTATTAGGTCTTTAGGTTGATCTTTCATTCATTCTGTTTCCATTTCAATTTGCAAATTATAGTCTGACCATATCTGATAGATTCAACTTCAACGGAGGTGTTGCACATTCCATTCACTTGAACCGAGTTATATTAGTATTTGTACTTATGCTAGCGAAATCTTTCGCTAGCACTTAACCCAAAGCAACTTGAAATCTATGACGAGTTGTTGAGCTATATCTTGTAGGGCAATGGATCGCATCCTAATAGATGTCGATCAAGATTACGCAAGACGTATCGACCGCGTCGGTCAGTGCTGATGGTTGGCGATAAACGTCCGCCTGAAAATAGCTGTACTTTCGCTTTGATCTTAGCCGGATGAAGACTTCCGCACACCTTAGCCAGATTAGAAGCGATTTCTTCAACTTCGAATGGAACTTCTTACATGCTGGTAGTAACAAACAAGTTAAGATCCTACGTAATAAACGCATTTCAACTTCTTATGCAGATGGTACCATGAGCACCAACGATACAGGATATCTTTTTACTCACATGGACATCCAGCAAGTGTTCAGTTACGTTAACCTGTTCAACCTGCCAGTTTTGCCCACCATCGTTGGTGAAAAGAACGAGACCATCTTCACCAACCACCCATCCATTTTGAGAATCTAAAAACACAACATCACGGAGTGTCTTTCGAGTTACATGACTCTGACTAAGCCAATTTCGTCCCCCGTCATTTGTACGCAGCATCAATCCGTTCACACCAACAATCCATCCACTCTGCAACTTAGTAAAATGGCAAGCTAAAAGTGGTTGATCCGTGCCACTCTCCTGATGTACCCATGTCTCTCCTCCGTCATTAGTATGAAGGATTATTCCGTCTTTACCTACTGTCCATCCATTTTTGTTATCTACAAAGTGTACGCTCCACAAATGTCCCATCGAAGGTCCTCTCTGTTGTTCCCATCGGCCACCGCCATTGATTGTGTGTAGAATTTTGCCGTTACCGCCAACAATCCACCCTTCTGACTCACTGGTAAAAAAGAGATCCAGCAATCCTGATTGCAAATTACTATTTTGCTTTACCCATGACCTACCGCCATTTGCTGTGTAAAGGATCTTTCCCTGCAGACCAATCACCCAACCATGGTTTCGACTAGAAAAATATACTTTGTTAATCGAACCAAAGGTTAAAGCATTCGGTTTCGATATCGTTCGCCATTTCAATCCACCGTCATCTGTTCTCAATATGATACTGTTACCGCCAACTGCCCAACCGTGTTTTTTATCAAAAAAATGGATGCTATACAGGTGGTCGGTTGTATCAGTGTTGACGATCCTCCAGCTTTTTGCTGTTTCATTGACGTTACAGCCAAAGTAGAAAAAACTGATATTGAGCAAGAAAAAAAAACGCATGGATCGAAGTAATCTCAATTGCCCTCGATGGAACGAGCGTGATAGGATAGAATATTCGTAATTTTAACTGATGTTGGAATTAAGTGTCAATGAACTATGTAATTGGAATCGACGGAGGCGGCTCAAAGACTGTTGGACTCTTTGCTAAGCCCGATGGAACAATACTCAGCCGCGCAGAAGCTGATGGTTCCAATTACCATGTTGTTGGTGCTGATCGCACTAAACAAATACTAGCTGATTTAATCGTCGCTTTGTTAGATCAAGCCGATGTAGCGCCTGACAGTCAAATTGCATATTGTCTGGGTATGGCAGGTCTCGGTCGGGAATCAGATCAAGCTGTGATCAATAATATATGTGACGGTATAGGTCTGGACCGTCGCCGTATCCTGACACATGATGCCGAAATTGCTTTAGTTGGTGGACTGGGCAAGCTTGAGGGAGTGATTCTGATTTCAGGCACTGGGGCAATTGCCTACGGCCAGACCGCTGATGGACGAAGTGCTCGGTCCAATGGATGGGGACATCTACTTGGTGACGAAGGAAGTGGCTACTTTATTGGGTTGCAAGCACTTCGAGCAGTTGTACGTGCCGAAGATGGGAGAACCCAGCCAACTAAAATCAGAGATTTGGTTCTCTCTGAAATTGGGTTGTCAACTCCCAAGGATCTTGTTGCTTGGACACACGGCATATCCAAAGGTCAGATCGCATATCTGTCAAGAATTGTCTTTGAGGTAATGGAGTCGGGCGATGAAGTTGCCAAGCAAATTATCACTCGCGCGGCTGACGAACTGGCGCGTTCAGCCCAAGTTGTGATTGATAAATTAAACCTGAACCCGACACCGGAAGTGGTATTAAGTGGCGGCGTTATGCTAAATCAACCTGTCTTAGTCAAGATGATTCAAGATCGGTGTCCAGGCATACAAACTCGTCTGGCAACAAATGAGCCTGCATATGGAGCAATTCTACTGGCTATAAGCGCATATTTTAGCGATTCAGGAAACTAGAATTGTGTTGTTACTCTTTAGCAGATTCCCAATTCACGGCCAACTCGGTTTGCTATTAGTGCTGATATTTTGGATATTAAATTGGTCGCTAAGTGGTTTACTACAGGGATCTCCTAATCCGACCTTAACATCACATGCCGGTTTTTTCCCGCTATGGCTTGGATATAGTTTAACGGTTGATGCGTTGGTTTTTTGCCGAAAAGGGCATTCGATGCTCAGCCGAAATTACAAAGCTTACATTCAGCTTTTCCTTGTCTCTTGTCCGGTATGGTGGCTATTCGAGTTAATTAATTGGCGAACCGGAAATTGGCTCTATCAAGGTCGCGATTCCTTTTCCAATTTACAATATTTCTTGTTTGCTTCAATCAGTTTTTCGACCGTTATTCCAGCTGTTTTCGGTACAGCGGAACTGTCCTCAACTTTCAACTGGATCAAGCGGGCTAAGTCTGGGTTCAAAATCGCGTCGTGTCAAACATTATCAATTCCAATGTTTATCATTGGATGGTGTATGTTAGGATTGATGCTTTGGAAGCCTAGATACTGCTTTCCGTTTGTATGGATTTCGGTGCATTTCATTATCGAACCCCTAAATATTTGGCTCGGAAACGGAACATTATTGCGACGCTTAGAAAAAGGCGATTGGCGCACAATCTACGCACTGGCTACAGGATGTTTAATATGCGGGTTCTTCTGGGAGATGTGGAATTTCTATTCCTACCCTAAGTGGGTATATCAAATTCCATTTGTTGGATTCTTCAAAGTCTTTGAGATGCCGATCCTTGGTTACGGTGGTTATATTCCTTTTTCATTTGAACTTTTCGCGATATATCATTTATTTGCAGGATTTTTGAAGCAAAAGGATAATGAACGATTTATCCAGTTATAGCTTCTAAGTTTTTCTCCCCTGTTAATTTGTCAAAGTTGTTATCTGAATGAGACTCAAGATTTTTGGTAGACACCCCTTACATATTTTGTCGGGTGGCTTAGGAGAAAGCGCTAGTTTATAGTACAGGCCATAAAATATAAACAACTCCTCCTATAAAGAATAGGACAATGAATAGGAAAAACGATAAACAACCACTTCCACTTTTAGGATTAGACTTGGAAGTTAAGTTAACTGAGTTTGAGACACCACTGTTTTCGTTATTGTTGAGTTTAAGTTGTTTTAAAGAAGTTAAGTTGCTTAAAGCTGAAGCATCACTAATTTTATTATTATTAAGAAAAAGTCGTTTCAGGGAGGTTAAGTTGCCTAAGGCGTCAACATTACTGATCTCGTTACTATCAAGCATCAAACTGGTTAAGGAACTTAAATTGCCTAAGGCGGAGATGTCATTGATTTGGTTCTCGCTAAGCACGAGGCTGGTCAATGAACTTAGGTTGTCTAAAGCTGAAATATTATTGATTTCGTTATTATCAAGCATCAGACTGGTTAAGGAACTTAAATTGCCTAAGGTAGAGATATCACTGATCCTATTATTGTTGAGATAAAGCCGTTTCAGCGAAGTTAAGCCGCCTAAGGCGGAGATGTCTCTGATTTCGTTATCACTTAGAAAAACTGTATCCAAAGACGTTAAATTGCCTAAGGCAGACAAATCTCTTATCCGGTTACTGTTAAGATAGAGATGAGTCAATGAAGTTAAATCATCCAAAGCGGAGATATCTCTTATCTGGTTATCGTCAAGCATTAGGCTGGTTAAGGAAGTACAGTACTCAATTCCGGTTAAATCTGATATGCCTCTACCACTCAAATTTAAGGAGGATAAAGAAGCAAGCTCCTTTGGCAATAACTCTTCAGGCATATCAAATTTTTCGATAAGTACATCAATCATGATTATTCATCTTTTCCAAACAGAACAGGTATTTTGGAGTGAACGAAAACGCTGTAGCTTGACGCGTTTTAGGGCATGGGCTAGTATGGTGGGGTTGTATGTCACTCGAAATTTACGTCTAATTCCTTTTTTCTAGTCCTTTTGCTCGCATGAATCGCGGATAATCGGCATGGTTCTCGGACGCAATATGGAAGATGGTGGGCTGGCAAATAATCGCGTCTCCTGGTTGGCCTGTTAACTCCACCACACGTACCGGAACATCATCGACACTTGTTTCTTTATCCATGAAAAAGGCGATACGATCAACTGGACTTTCATCGTGACCGGTTAACTGAGCCAACCAGCGGTTTGAGGTACAAAACTGTTTCCGCAGTACACGACGTTTCTGGCTCCGATCTCCTTCGGATAGATTTTGAAAGAATCGCTTCAATAACCAATGTGAACCGGAGACAATCAGCGTCCCACCACCCAACGGTTTAACTTCAGAAAAAAAGGTGAAAACAAACACACCAGAAAGATTTTCCATATCTTCAATTCCGGAGCGTCCATCCCAGTGCCAAGGGACACCGTTGCAGTGGCTGATTGGAACGGTCCAGTCGTGATCGAGTTTTTGGGGAAAAGAAACCAGAAAACTACCCCACTTTTTTGGCGCCTCCCAAGTCCCTTCACCCAGTAAATCATCAATAGCACGGCACATTCGCTGGCTGGCAATATCACTATAGATCGCATTTTCAGCAGATTTATTGAGTCCGGTAACATGTTTATCCCAAGTGTTTGGATCAGACCGGAGGATACTGCACTTCTCTTCGAGCTTGTCCCAGATAAAATCTTGCATGGCTAAGGCATCTGCCGGAGAAAAAGCCTCTGGTATGCGAACATAACCTTGCTGCTGAAAGCACTCGAGATCTGTAGATTTTAGAATCTTTGCCATTTCACGATTCGTTTTTGATTTCACGATTCGTTTTTGGCCGCAGCTAGGACTTCGGAAATCTGATCGGCGAACCGAGTTTGACTGTCATCTTCCGGCGCATAACCGATGGCATTTCGGGCGTTCTGGATGCTCCAGAAACGGTGGGTATTGTTGCTTATACCATAGAAAATTTGGAACGGAACACCATTTTCGTCAGCGATGTCTTCAACCTCAATACTCTTGACAACTAGTTGAATCTGATCCTGTAAACTAAGATAAGCACCAAGTGCGCGATGAACGCGTTTCAAATCTGATGCCCCCAATCCTTCAATATCAGTTTCACGCGGGCCACCGATTCGAAGTTGGACATTCTCCAACCGTATACCATCGGTCATTGCACCAGTAGCAAAAACGAATCCCAGCGACTCGTAGGAAATCTTGGCCCAGCCGTAGTAATTGTCGGAAAGCGGTATCATATCAGGAGTCACAAACTCCATTTTATCCTGCCAGATCAGCCGCTCGTAGAAGTCAGCCGCATGGTTGGAACTACAGACCACAGCACGACGGACGCCCTCCTCAACACAGGTTTGATAAACGTTATAGCACATAGCCACGTTATCCAGTTCTTTCCAAAACTGACGGTGAGCCTGACTAGCCGATCCAATAAATCCACAGTGCACTACTGAATCAACACCTTGGAAATACTGACGGTAATTATCACGATCCTTATCCAGCAGATCGATAATAATCACATCCTCAACTTTTTCGCCCTCACGGTTAGTGTCCTTGATATCAAGAATAGTAAGATCGTATCGTTGGCGAAGTTCTGATAACATTCGCCCGGCAATGTAACCTGTTCCACCAGTGATCAATACCTTGCGTTTAGCCATTAGGTCTTCCTCTTTCTTTAAACATCGAATTCCAGGACCATCACCCACGACGGGCTTTGACCCACTTCATACGTTTTGAGTGGTGATAGTGAACCTTTCTGTCTGTCGATTCTATACGTAGCCAATTTCCCAGATCCTTGACCGCCGGCAAATAGGAAGTTTCCGGTCGGATCGACGTCGAATGTTCTTGGCGTTGGTTCGCTAGGTTGCTGCCCGACAGTGGTTAGTTGACCATTCGATTGATCTACGGCAAAAATGGCGATACTATCATGCCCACGATTGGAGACATACAGAAATTCTCCGGTAGGGTCTAAGTGGATCTGAGCACAGGTGTTAGGTTCATCAAAATCATCGGGCAGTGTCGAAAGAGTTTGAAAAGGAGAAAGCGTACCGATATCCGCATCAAGATGGTAAGCCGTTACGCTACTCCCCTGCTCATTGGAGAAATACAAGATATCTTTACTTGGATGGTGACAGTAGTGGCGCGGTCCTTCACCATCTGCTGGTATCACTTTTGGCACAGTATTAGGCATCAGTTTTCCGGTGTTCTGGTTGAATAAGAACTGACAAATCATATTCGGTTCGACAGTGTGCGGAACAAAAGCATACCGGTTAGTAGGGTCAGTCATAACGCAGTGAGCGTGTTCAGCTGTCTCGATCCACGAAATGGGGTCGGCAACCACCAGTTTGTCATTGCCAATCTGGTGAACGGATACGCAACCAGCACCATAGTAGGCTGATAACAGGAAATTATCGCTTTGATCCAAGGTAATGTAACATGAGTTCGATTGGATCTTGGTTTGCCCAATTTGGGTGAGTTGACCATCACTCTGGTTGATCTCAAAAACAGCAATTTGCTCAGTTGATCTTAGACCAGCATAAAGATATGCCTGCTCTGAATCGACAACCAGTGGTGCCGGTGTGCCATCAACTGTAACGTGGCTTAGAAGAGAGAGATCGCCAGTATCTGGATCCATCTGGTAAATCGAAATTTTGTTTTCTCCAGAAATTGAAAAGTAAGCAATGTATTGCACAAATATACCTCCAACCCATGTTTATATTTTATAAAGCCTTGAGCTATCACTCTGCGTTGACAACACTGAGACAATTTGACACCAAGAGGCGAACCCACCGATTTAAGTTATTGGCACGGCTTTTCCGATCCGACTTGATTCCATAGCCGAGTCTAGCATCTGCATCAACATCACTGCCTCTGCAGCTGGGTTCAGCGGTTGATCCTTTTCAATGATAGCTCGAATAAACTCTTGAGACTGTAACGTAACTGGATCCACTGACAGTTCGGCTGTATTGAGAGGTTTGACCTCCACTCCGTTAGGTGTACCGATTAAAAGACGATCATTTTCAATGCCGCCTAGGGTACCATAAATTTTTACATCCTGAAACTCTGTTCTGACAATGTTTTCTTCATTTGGTGTCTCCTCATTGGCTGTGTTGAGTGAAAAAGCCACAGCGAAATGAAGTACGGAACCATTTTTAAAACGAACCTGACCACAAGCGGCATCATCAGCAGTGTATATTTGATCTGCCGGTGCCAGGTTAGAAAAGTGGCAATACAGTTCAGCTGAGACCTCAGTTGGTTGCGGGCAACCCATCATGAACCAAGCATTGTCAATGGCATGGATTCCCAAATCCAGCAAGACTCCACCACCTTTTTCCTTATCGTGCCGCCAGCCTCTGCCGGAACACCAGCGAGTACGAATCCATCGTGTGTCGGCATAATAAATATCACCCAGATCTCCATCTTGTATTCGTTGTCTGCCAGCCATCAACCGCGGTGAAAATCGTGATTGCCGGACAAACATACAGACGAGATTTTTTCCTCCTGCCAGTTGGGCTAACTTTACCATCTCTTCTGCGGTGTTGGTGGGCGGTTTTTCGCACAGAACATGCAATCCACGTTCCAAGGCTGCCTGCGAGGCGGGGGCATGTAACCAAGTTGGCAGACCAATACAAACAGCGTCTAGATCTACGCCATCTAACATCTCAAGATAGTCATCGAAAATCTGAACATCGTTTATCCCTTCCAATACACTATTCCGGCGGGCGGGATCCGGATCGGCCAAAGCTACTACTTCAGATGACTCTTCCCCAGCCAGAATGCGCGTTGTGGACGAAATTGTACCACCGATACCAATAATACCAACTCTAACGTTCATTATGATTCCTTTCTAGATTAAAGTTCGCGTACCAGACGAAAGCCAAAAGTGTAGCAGGCCACAAAATGTCGGAAACGTGCCGCTGATCTGACACTGACAGCGCTTCTCCTGCCACGGTACCATGATCCACCCCGGACCACATAATATTGACCGTTATCAGGACCAGGTGGATCATGATTCGGTGCACGAAAGTAATAGTCAGCGGCGAACCAATCTCGACACCATTCCCAGACGTTGCCGGCACAATCCATCACACCATGTGGGGAAATACCTTGTGGATAATCGCCGACAACGGTCGTCCCTTTGCCAGTGATGTTGCACTTGGTTTCTTCAAACTGGTTTCCCCACGGCCAGAGACGGGCATCATCTCCACGGGCTGCTTTTTCCCATTGTGCTTCGGTGGGTAAATTGATCTTGTCACCTGTCTCTCGGCTAAGCCATTGGCAGTAAGCTAAAGCGTCCTTACAGGTTACGCAAACCACCGGATGGTCCCACTTTTCCTTAAGTGGCTGACCTGGCAGTTTATACCAGACTGACTTTCCTAATCCATCAAGTTCCCGATCAGTTTGATAACCAGTATCGTCAACAAAAAACTTAAACTGACGGTTGGTCACTGGATAAATGCCGATTTCAAACTGGGAAAGATAAATTTGTCGTTGGGGATGTTCACGTGCTAACCATTTATCAGGATAATCAGGATCAATCTGCTTAATCCGGTGTATTTGCTTCTGGCTAGATCCCATAGCAAAAATGCCGGCGGGAATGGTTCTCCACTCTACCTTCTTTGGTTGGGTGACGTTAGGCATATTCGGCTTAGTAAACTATTCTAAATTTATTATACCAGTTAAGTAACGGTGCAATCTAGTAATATCTAAAACCAACGTAGTTCAATTAACGGAATCTGTCTCACGCGTAGGTGCGTGATTTTGAAAAACATATCTTTCCGATGTCCAGAACCTGTTTAAATCTTCCGAAAATTCGTTATCCTCTATTTCAAGCTTTGTTTGTGAAAATTACAACTGTTCAGTTTGAGTAATAAAGGAATGCAATGGGAATCGGTTTCTTTAACGGAAACCTGGCATTGGCTCTAGCAGGGCAGTTTTTTCTGGTGCATTGCTCAATGTGGCGTGGAGATGATCCAACAGTTCCACGCTGGTTTGATGAATGATCCTCGATGCCTCCGGAGACCCTACATACACTTCGCCATAGGGTGCTTTTTTGTTTTCATATGTACACGGTGTCCGATCCCATTGTGACGATATAACCCGCCTCATCCATTCCTAGATTGATATTCAGGTTAAGCCATCCTGCCATACACTGACGCAACGGTGGCACCTCAACCGGTGGTATTGGAATATCCGCTCCGCCCGGCGTTTCAATTCCTCCATCGACAATCTCAGGGAAGATCTCCCCCGGAGTGGTCAATAACTCAATCTCACCAACACGAATAGCGTTGATTTCACTCCGAACTTTGGTCGCAAAGATGTTGCCGTAAAGACCCGGGTGTACCGTGCCTAAGATGACCAAAATCTTCATCGGCCAACCAACCGGGGAATAAAAGGTCTTGGCTGACAAGGCAACATGTTGATCCGCCATTTTTTTTGCCGTTAAACTACGTAAGGCTTGAGCTGCCAAAATAGCTAGATTTTCTCCTTGTGCTTGCGCTTTGCCTCGTCCATCATGGCTTTGTCGTTGACCAAAGCGATCGGTGATTTCCAGACCAAGTTGCGTCATTAAGCCGCCAACCGGTCCCGTAAAGAAAATTGACCTGCCACCGAATCCTGCGAATCCATTGGTACCGGTCAGTCCCTTTTCCATGGCTTGTCGATAGTAGTGCACGAAGTCGGAGGTGATAAATGTATTTCTGTTGCCAAAGGCTTCGGAATGCATCCCCCATGAAGCCAACGTACCAATACTTTGCCCGTTTACCTTTTTCCTGAACCAAGCCACTGGTAGTTGGTGGTCGACCATGATAGGTTGGCGTGAATCGCGGCTGAAATTTTCTTTGGGTACATATGCGTTAGCAATTATTGTATCGGTAGGTGCTAGGTTCTCAACCACTTCTAGGATGGCATCGCGGGTGCATTGCTGAAGAAATTCGATGTATTCTTCGTCAAAGCGCGAATTCCATAGCAGTCGGTAACTCCAGAGACCAATCGTGTCAGGGGCATTGTGTGTATGGGTGGAAGCAAAAGTGATGTGATCAATATCCAACCTGATTTGTTTAATCATTTGGCGAATAGGAATATACTGATCATAGGTGAGACCAATACTGTCAATGCTGACTAAAACAATGGTTGTACCGTTGTTGCGGAAAGCGATAGCGCGAGACCAAAGAGGATCGTTAACTCCCTGTGCAAGTCGGTTGCTACCAAAGCCAGCCAAACTAAGTCAAAAGTATCATTGCTGTTGGCATCCACGTAAGTATCGATATCTGGGTCGTAGGCACCATTGCCGTTGATGTCTGCCCAAGTGTCGTAGCGTTCATCAAAGGTATGATTTGACGAACACCAATGCCGACCTGAAGGTCACCCACGCTAGGCCAGCTGCCAATGGCTGGGATAGTATAATCAATTTCATACTTGCGATGCTGTCCACGACTAGTTATGTAGAGAAAGGCAAACAACCCGGCCAAAAGCGCAAGGAGACAGAAAGCAATTCCTTTCAAAAAACGGCGATGTGTCATGTCTGGGTACTCCAATCTAGGCCCGGTGGTGCAAGATACTGCAACAATCACGACGTCGTATTCAAGCTTAGTCGTAAACTCGCAAAAAAACGTGACAACAACATGATCAGTCGCCTATCAATTTACCAGAATTGCTATAAAAGCCAAGGATGCCACATGATAGGTGTGCCGGGGGGTTAATCTCCTGATATAATTCAATAGCATCATAACACAAAGCGATTAACTTTTACACGGGACAAATTCCATCGGATCCAATAGTGACTGAATAGGTAAGTAAGGTATGAAATTATTCCAATTTTGAGTTGATAATTGAGTCCAAACGTTCTGACTAGTAGAGAATGATATATGCGATCAAGCAGCTCATGTCGATGTTAGCTATGACTTTTATGTAAGCGGTATCGAGGCACAGGACTCTAATCCGGAAACTTGTCCAGATACCTCCACCAATTCCCTTTCGGTTTATCTTCACCAATGGAAGGTCATAGGTCCGTTTCCAGCTGCTGATTTCCAATGATGCTTGTTTTACAGCGGCAACGTTTCACCAAAGTAGATGCATCATTGTTTTGGAAGTGAAGACCGAAAGCGAAGTCAAAATCTTTTTAGAATCGCAACCCCATAGATATCTCCTTGATGGTCAACCAATTACCATTGAGTATGCTGGATCTGACCGACTGGTTAGTGCCGTTTTCCCTACGGGACGGCGTGAACTGATTATAGACTAAAACTTAATTTTCAGACATGTTAGAATTAATTGAGCGGCCTTTTTAAAAAATGTGTTTTTAGGATTCATTTCACATGAGGAAACCAAAGAATAGAGTTGGTCCTAAACTTCAAAACTGGTCCACATAACTGATAGGGAGAAACCACATGGAACCACGTCCCGATTTGTTGCACAAAGACAGTCCTGATGGTTTGGAAATTTTTCAACTTACTACTGAAACGGGGGTGCCAAGTTCCCATGTCTACATGGAGGCACAGATCTTTACTCCAGACTCAAAGCGGTTGATCTTGCATCGGTCAGCCCATCCACATGGATCGGATCCAACCGATCCGGAACATCGATATCTGGTTTGCGAACTAGATAACCATTGCCAGCTAGCTTCAATCACAACTGAAGCTGGCGCCACGGCACCATCCATTTCGCCGGATGGTGAAGTGCTTTATTATTTCGTTGATCAGACAATTTTAAATGGTGGATGTCTAACTTTGAAAAAAGTCAATTTGGACGGTACTAATAGAGAAACCCTATTGACTGTTGATTCGTCATTGTCCGGTACTGATTTTCGTCCTAGTCGACCGTATCCGCTGTCGACCATCTCCTCTGATAGCAAACGGATAGCCATTTCCGCTTTCTTAGGTGATGGTGAAACTGCAGATGCTCCATGGGGTTTGATGGTCTTTAATTTGGAGCAGGCCAGTGTGGAATTGGTTCTTTACGGTCAAACATGGTGTAATATTCATCCGCAGTATAGTCGATCGCTAGACACTAATGAGCAACACGATATTCTGATCCAAGAAAATCATGGTAACATCTGCGATGAATCTGGGAGGATTACCCAGTTGGTTAGTGGAGATGGGGCAGATATTCATGTCATTTGTGACGATGGAACTGATTTTCGAAATCTCCCTTGGGGCCGTGACGGTAACGAATTTTGCCAAGGACATCAATGCTGGATTGGTAGAAGTCAACGCGCCTTAACCAGTACTTCCACACGAACACCCCGCGGTTGTGAACTAATTGAAGCAAGAGCCGTCAAATACAGTGGGCACATGGGAATCAAGACACCCAACGCTCAACGTAACGACTTATCACGTCAAATCCCTAGCCCTGACTATTACCATTTTGCCACTGACATTAATGGTAAATTGTTAATCACTGACGCCGGACCTAGAGATAGTGGCGGGGCGATTTATCTGGGAGAGATACCACATAATGAGACCAATCCCCTAAAAAATATGACCTATTTGCTCAACCCTCGTTCATCGTGGGGAAAGGGAAGCCATATTCACCCTTTCCTTTCTCCAGACGGACACACCGGTTTCTTCAATTCCGATGAGAGTGGCCTCCTACAAGCTTACATGGTTCACGGTTGGACATAAGAAGGTCAGGTCAGGATGTTTTATTTGTTGGGACTTCAGACATATAATATTTATGTCGCTAACATTTGGGATTATTGAAAATATTAAATTAGGAGACATCTAACATGTCAGAAACAAAATTGCGCGTTGGCATCGTTGGGGCCGGCAGCGTTGGCGGATTGGGCGGTCGAGAAAACTCCCATGCTGGTGGCTATCGCCGTTGTCCGGAAGCCAATCTGGTTGCTGTGGCTGACATTAACCACAAAAGGCTACAGCAGTTCGGAGATGAGTGGGAGATTCCGACGAATCATCAATATGATACTGCACAGGCTATGTATGAAAATGCTAACTTGGATATCGTCAGTGTCACCACTCACAATTTTCATCATCATCAACCTGTTATCGAGGCGGCGGAAGCGGGTATCAAGGTGATTATGGTCGAAAAACCGCTGGCTATCAGTGTGGAGTTGGGGCACAAGATGGTCGAGGCGTGTGAAGCCCACGGCTGTCGGTTGCTCGTCGACCATACCCGTCGTTTTCTCCCTCATTACCGTAAGCTAAAACAAATGGTTAATGAGGGAGTTGTGGGAGAAGTCAAAACCATCACCTACTCTGGTGCGCGCCCATTATTGCACAATGGAACACATACGGTAGACTATGCTTTCTATTTTACGGATGCAGAACCACAATGGGTTTCCGGATTTCTTAACCAAGAACCGGTTTCCGATCCAGGAGGAGGAGGGATGGTTGTTTGCCAAGGTGGTGTGGTCGTTTTCATCAACTGTATTCTGACCCGTAGAGAATCGCTGAGTGATACCATTATTGCTGGTACTCAAGGACAGATCCACTTCTGCGAAAGGCGAGGAATTTGGGAGTATGGTCCCTTGGTTGAGGTAAGTGATGGATATGGTACACGCTACGACTTTTCCCCTATAACTGATATGCCCCAAACTTTTGAATTGGATGATTATTTCTATAGTGCGACTCGGGAGGCAGTTGATTGCTTTCTTGAGAATCGAGAGGGTGTTTCGACAGGACGTGATGGTCTGAAAGCGTTGGAAATTATCACGGCTATTCACATTTCCCACAAAACCAAAACGCAAGTTCAACTGCCATTGGCGGAAGGTCTTGATCATGTCGAAATTCGTTCGACTGGGCAGTAATATCTAGTTTCCATACGGTTTTTTTCACATATGAGAATTCAGCAGATCGAGACAGGTTGCCAGCATCTACCGCCGTTTAGGTCATCAATGTGAATGGAAGGTCGGGTAACTTAATGATCCAATGGTCGTTGTACTGGTAACTAAGCAGATGAAGAATATACCATCTCTTCTTTTTCTTCTATGGCTTGCCTTCGGTATAGGGGTATTTCTGAGCAGCCTTTTTATAGATGATTTTAAAAACTCAGTTACAAAGTTCGCTGCTATCTGGGGTTGTGTAATGATTTTATTGAGTATTCGCAGATTATATAGATAACAATATTATATAACAGCGCTTTTCTATCGATTCAAACAGCAAGTTACTTCCATCAACTATGGATCCACTTGTGTTTGCCAAGTAGAAGTGTGATAAAATTTACCTTTGTTTAATATTGATAGGTATTAGTTTAGATCTCAAAAGTAATCACAAAAAGCATGGATAAAGTTGACAAGAAAAAACAGGCTCGACAATACTTTGATCAAGCAGAACAGCATCACATGCGTGGTGAATTAGAACATGCTGTAGAACTTTATATCAAGTCAATTGAACTGTATCCAACAGCGAAAGCGTACACCTGGTTGGGATGGGCGTATAGTATGATGGGAAGACTACAAGAGGCAATCGAAGAATGCCAGAACGCAATTCAAACAGATCCCAACTTTGGTAATCCTTATAATGACATCGGTGCTTATTTAATAGAGTTAGGAGAGGACAATGCTGCTATACCATGGCTAGAGAAAGCTATACAGGCTCCTAATTATGAATCGCGAGCATATCCACACATGAATCTGGCTCGTATCTGGGAATCTCAGTTGAGATGGGAGAAAGCAATTGTCGGTTACAAGGAAGCATTAAGAGAAAATCCAGATTATAAACAAGCGTTTATTGCACTGAAAAAGTTACAAGCCCTACTGAATTAGGTTATAATCCACTGAAAAAAATTGGGAGAAAAAATGCCTAGATACTTTGTGAAATCAATAGAGAAACCAGAGATTGAACCATTCGAAATTACGGCCGAACTTCGTAAGCAACTCCAATACTTCACCACTGGGGAAACGCGTGACCCGGAAAAACCAAACGAATATTTTTTCCCTCCGTTACGTACAAAGGAATTACTTGAAGACGGGGTTTTTTATATGGTTTCGCCCTTGGATAGTCAAAATCAATCAGAGATAGAAATTACCTTGGAACAAGAAATATTTTTAGAGTGGATCGTGGAAAAAGAGATAGAAAATATTCGGGTGGAAGAAGCTTAGACTGCGTATATTAAACTGGCCAACTTCGCAACTGGTAGGCACTATCCCAGAACATCCACTCCAGTTGTGTCGCTCTTCGAAATACATGATGCATCATTTTAATTGTCGTTGCCGATGAATCTGCAGCGGCCTTGTCAGTTGTTTTTATGACACGGTTAACAGATGCTTCAAACTCTTCACTGGCGTAAGAATCAATCCAATCTTGATAGGGATTTTTCCCCACGGACTGGTGATAAATGTGTTTGCCAACTTCTGCATAGATCCAGAAACATGGCAAGACAGCCGCCAATCCAACTTCATAAGAATTATTTACGGTTGCCGCGATCAGAAAATTAACGTAGTGATCGCAAATCGGCGACATTTCTATATTTTCGACATCACTTCGGGTTAGCCCGAACCGTTGAAAATAGGTCTCATGTAGGGATCTTTCAACCACTATAGCCACTTTTGCCGCTTCTGCAAACTGTATCATTTCCTCTGAAACTTGCGCCTTAGACGCCAGAATGGATAGAGATTTTGAGAAAGCAATCAAATAGTGGGCATCCTGCACCATATAGAATTGGAATTTTTTGGAATTGAGCCTACCGGAAATCATTTCTTGATTGAAAGGCATCTCGATGATTTTAGCATAAATATCAGCATTGTTTTTCCATGCATCTGCTGAAAATGACATTCTTTTACCTCCTATAAAGATGCATTATAACGCAAAAATCCCAACCCAAATTAGGTCATCCAGACCATTACAATAACAACAGGTAGATGCTTAAACGCAAAATGAGTGGAGATCAATAATTGTTGCCTAAACACGCATTTTGATGATGGATGGACAATTCTAACTTTTTTATTTCACCCCAAGTTATCGCTAATTCATGCAGGGGAAAACGGCAGACGTAATTTCTAAACCTTCGTTCATGATAGTTTTCACATTATCTGCGATCAACGCCATATTGGAGAGACCAACATCATAAATTATAATTCTTGCGTATTTACCATAGCGTTTATCTATGAACTACCCTTTCAGGAGTTCCATAACCACTTTTTTAACTAAGCTAGCTTGGGCTTCTACTCCACTGTCCATCTCGATTGAATTTAAACCTTTGGAGGTATCCGTTGACCCGACGATAAAATGCCATTTATTATCCACGATAATGTTCTTACTGCGTACTGTGTGATCCTTCCCCTGTTATCGGATCGAACGTCCCTCCTCAAGTTAGCAGATCCCTGGCCAATCCCTCCACATATCTTGGCTTGGTGGTTCCTCCATTACCTGATCCATATCTTTTCGACGAAAGTCGTAGAGGACAGCTTGTCGAATTTGCCTCGAACGATTGTGTCCAGCCGCATGGGCCAGTCGATGATGCCAGAAAATAATATCACCGGCCTGACCATGACAATCCACGTAGGTTTGTTGGTTGAAATAGGCAATGTCTTTCTCGTGCTGTTCAGTGGGTTCATTCCGGTGTGATGAATGGTAATCAAAGTACAATTTGCGATGGCTCTTAGGCCAAACTGTAAACCCTCCACCCTTTGGTGGAACGTCGCCGATGTAACCCACAACGCCAAGATGAAAAGGATGCCCATCGGTATGGCATGTAGTTGGTTTTTCTGGTTGATCCCCTTGCGGCAGAATGCAGTAAATCCCTCGAATCCGGTCTGGTACGACGACGTTCCCTTTACCCAGCAGTTTTTCAGCCATGCTCCATATAGTGAGATCTCTCGGTAGCATACGCACAATCCACTCTTGGCTGCCGATTTGTCGGTATTTCCAACCATATCCACCACGCACGTTGCCTTGATCATCCCGGTGTTCCTCGATGGGACCAATCCAGGTATCTGGATCCTTGGGATCCATAGTATCGGATGCGCTGTCCCAAAGCCGTTCTCGTGCAAGGGCAATCAAGCCAGGATCCATAACCTGTTTCTTGATCAAGTATCCCTCTTCTTTAAAAAACTGAATTTCCTGATCTGATAATGGTTCCATAGTTAGTCAATTTGACGATAGTGGGGATACCTGAAGATCTTGAAAAATCACCTGCCCATTCCGACAAAAGAAGAAAAGTCGATTACCAGACAGTCCTGGACACCGATTGACCAGACAGCGCCGGTCATCAACACAGACATCGATGATATCATCTCTTAGAACAACCTCCAACCTACAGGAGTGATCCAAGCCTTCAACATTGAGTATCGATTGTCCGTTAAGATCCACCGATCTTTCATAAGGAGACAAACGTAACAGATAACCGGACTCAAAGTTCCCACTTCCTTTTAGCCTTAGCCCAAAAGATTCACTGTTCGATTTCGGTACGATTTGCATGGTGATCCTCACGTTTTCGGGAACATCTGTGAGCATACCCACTTCAAGTCCTTGCCTGGCGGCAAGATAGATCCGGTCTTCCTGTTTGAAGGTGGCTGAAGTAAGTGGACGAAAAGGAAGATCAAGCATCTCACCCGTTTTGGGTATCATTTCCAGCGGGAATCTCGTGCCGAGACTCCCATCCGGATACTGGATAATTTCACGAAATACCGCATGCCCAGCGTATTGAAGCCTTCCATCGTCCTTATTATCCTGACGGGTGCCAAGAAAGGCTACTCCCAACCGCCTGTTGCCGCTGAATTCAGCCGTTTTCAGCACACGAGCCACCGGCCCATCGAAAGTATCAATCGCTGGTGTCTCCCACGGACCAAATGGATTCTTCGAAACTCGATAATGGGCAACGCCAAAGGTACTAAAAATCAGGTAGTACCATCCGCTCCACTCAAAGTAGTCAGGACATTCCGGCACCGTTAATTCACCTGGAACAAAGAAAGGGTCGACAACTTCCCAATTCTGCAGATCATTAGACATAAGATGTGCCAGACATCCCCCACGATCTTCAACCGGATAGTTAGTTAACTTGGCAGTGACCAGCATATGAAAAACACCTCCATCACAGAAAACCACCGGATCCCGATAATGATGAGGATCATATCCCTGAATGGGTGAGGCCAGAGGATTAGGTTGTACCTTTTCAAACTTAATTCCATCCGTACTGGTGGCTAAACTCAGGTGCTGTTTCCGGTCCGGCATGCGGGTGGCATAGTAACCGTAGTAAGTACCTTGATGATGAAAGACGGATCCGGTACAGATAGATCCCTCCCAGTCGTGGGTAATGGGTATGGCCAACGGATGATGATCCCAGTTGACTAAGTCAGTTGAACTGGCATGCGCCCACTGGTGTCCACCTAACCCTCCCAAACTTTGGTGGTGGTTCTCATCCAGAAGATAATAAAGGCGGAATTCCCCTTGATGAAAAAATGGCATGCAGTCACCGACAAAAAAGGGATCTGAAGGTTTGAAGTACTGCATTGGCCTCTATTCTACTCGTTTAACAGCTAACTCGGCTTATTCATTCAACATGTGCTTGAATTCTTTTTTCAATTTCTGCATCTTGGGTGAGATAATTACCACACAATACGGTTGTGAAGGATTCGACTGATAGTAGTTCTGATGATAATCTTCAGCTGAATAGAAGGTGGGGGTAGGGGAGATTTCGGTTACGATGGGATCTGACCATAAGTCAGACGCATCGGTTTCAGCCATTGATCGCTCGGCAATCTCTTTCTGCTGGTCGTTATCATAGAAAATGACAGACCGGTACTGTGTTCCAGCATCGGCTCCTTGTCGATTCAATGTCGTTGGATTATGAGTATGCCAAAAAACATCCAATAAATCCTGATACGAAATTTGATTGGGATCGTAAGTAATCTGGGCGACCTCAGCATGTCCGGTTTGTCCAGTACAAATCTGCTTATATGTTGGGTTGGGTATCTTTCCACCAGCATAACCCGATACCACTTTCTCTACCCCTTTCAGGTTCTGATAGACTGCTTCTACACACCAGAAACAACCAGCCCCAAAGGTCGCTGTTTCATATTGTTCATCACTCTGATTCATTGCAATTTCCTGTGTCTGATCGATATTGGATTTGGGATTGTCCACAACACAACCAATTATCAGTGGTATCAACGTCTGTAACAAGAAAAAAAGTGGGCTCAAGTGTTTAGACATCGTTATCCTCACAAAGACTAATCGTTATCCTCACAAAGACTATTTGAGTCATTGACGTACGTTTATTATGAAACAATCCAACATATTTATCAAGCATTTTACTGCTAGGCAATTTACGGTTCATCAATTTTCCCCCCTTTGGCTTGCCAAACGCTCAACCCCCCAAGGTTGACGACATTTTTAAATCCATTATCGGCTAAAATCTGTTGTGCAATTTTCGATCGCATTCCTGATTGGCAGTAAACATAGATTCGCCTGCCTCGGTCGAAGTCAGGCATTTCACCATTTTGCAGTCGTGCCAGCTCAAAATGAACTGCCCCTTTGGCTTTGCCTGCTTGCCATTCATCATCTGTCCTGACATCTACCAGGATAGACTTGCCATTTGCTATTTCTTTTTTAATCCCAACAACATCAATACCAGTATCCGTTTTATGACAACCAAGGTACTGGACACTAATGATAACAAGACAGAACTGTACAGCTCCGCATTTCATATCTTTCCCCTATCGATTGATATTCTTTATAAGACACTAACATACACTTTTATCAGGAATGTGTCTATTGGATATAAATTACTCCATTAACTACCGTCATCAATGCGAGAGAGTCGCACTACAATATGCTATTCTAATACAAAGTTACAATTAAGTTGAGGAAATGGATGAATAGACCAGATAATATTACGTGGCGAGCAGTCCTCTTAGGCATATTGTCAGTGCCACTTAATGTCTATCTGGTTGTGCAGACGGAAACGGTGTGGACTACGCAGTATCCGACCACCATGACCATTATTTTTAATGCCGTTGCCACGCTTTTTGTTTTTACCGCCCTCAATCTTTTTCTGAAGCGCTACCTGCCTGTCTGGCAATTCAAGCAAAGCGAACTGTTGACCATCTATTTGGTTGTGACATTGGCCTGCGTAGTCTGTGGTCATGACCTGCTACAAGCCACCATGTGCGTGCTAGGTCATTCCGCTTGGTTTACAACCCCTGAAAACGAATGGCAAACCCTCTTTTTCCATTTTATCCCGGATTGGATTGCTGTCATGGATACAGATGCTTTACGTGGATACTACGAAGGAAGCTCTGATTTTCTCGTCGATAAACATGTCCGTGCCTGGATCCTGCCGATCTTTTCCTGGTTGTTTTTCTTCTCTGCCTTAGCCTTCGCTATGATGATGTTCAGCGTAATTTTGCGTAAGCAGTGGATTGAACATGAAAAACTAAGTTACCCTGTTATCATGTTGCCGCTAGAGATGACCAAGAATACGAAATTTTATCAAAGCCGCCTCCTATGGATTGGTTTTGGTATTGGCTTAGGCGTAGATCTACTGAACGGATTGAACCACCTTTTTCCTTTTGTGCCATTTCTACCGATTAGACATGATATCGGCAAATTCTTCACTGACGAACCATTGAGTGCCATGGGATCAACGCTAATCCATCTGAATCCTTATGCCGTGGGTATCGGCTTCATCATGCCCCTGGACTTGTCATTTTCGTGTTGGATTTTCTATCTGTTTTGGAAAGCACAACGCGTTTTCGGTACCATAATCGGTATTGACCATATTCCTGGGTTCCCTCACGTGGATATGCAATCTTCAGGCGCTTATCTTACCTTGGCAGTCTTTGGATTGTGGGTCACACGAAGACATTTCTGGCGGGTTTGTCGCGCATTCTTCAAACCCTCAAGGGAAGACGAAAGCAATGAACCGATCAGCTATCGAATGGCTTTGATTGGACTGATTTTCAGCACATTGATCATCATCGGTTTCTGGATGCGGGCAGGCATGTCAATTTGGGCTATTGTCCTCTTTTTCGCTGTGCATAGTGCGTATGTGCTGGCTTTCACTCGAATGCGGGCAGAGCTGGGAACGCCAACGCAAGACTTCTACCGAGCAGGTCCCAGCTTTTTGCTGACCACGCTCTTCGGGTCTCGTGCCATTGGCCCTCAAAACTTGACTGGATACGCCTACTTTTATGGGTTTACCCGTAACTATCGATCACAACCGATGCCAAACCAACTCGAAGGATTCAAGATCGCCGAACAGTCCGACACCAATTCGCACCACCTGCTCTGGTTAATGTGGTTATCCACCGTTTTTGGGTTGCTGGTTGGGTTTTTTGCCTTTCTCCACGCCGGTTATAAACATGGCAGTTTGGGGACTTGGCGGGGACAAGAGACCTTCAGCGACCTTCAGCGATGGCTTCTCTCTCCGAGTGAAACTGACTGGCCTAACGTGGGATTCCTGTCCTTTGGGATGATCTTAACTTCTGTCATGCTTTTCTGTCGATTGCGATTTATTTGGTGGCCGTTTCACCCGCTGGCTTATCCATTAGCCGCAAACGGAAATTTCGCCAAACTGTGGTTTCCAGTTTTTCTGGCTTGGATCATTAAATTGCTGGTGCTTCGACATGGTGGTGTCCGCACCTATAGACGGTCACTACCGATTTTTTTAGGTGCCATGCTTGGCGAGTTTTTGATGGGGACGATTTGGGCTATCGTTGGCTTGATCTTAGGCCAGCAAATGTACTCATTTAAACATTGGTAGGATCCATTTGACCGGCATGGATGTCCATCGTACATCCAGATTTAAGCAGGTTAAAATGGCCAAGCAAAATCATTCCAAAGTTCCAATTGAGGTTTGTCTTCAACTGGTAAAACAACGATAGATATTATCGTCATCTGCTGTTTTAGTATAAACAGCAACTTTCCTTGCCTGATTGATAGGGACGTTGGGCAACCCAAAGCCAAACTTGCCAATTTCCGTCGACTCATCAAATGAGTCCTCCACCCCAAGTAAGAGAGAATTGGCACATTCTAGGACCGTCATCGATGACTGCTATATTTCCGATCAAGGTGTGCTTAGTACTTGGAGGTTTATAGCGATCAAGAATGATATTAACCTGGGCAGCACCAGCTTCAATTGCATTATCAACAAGTTCTCTGACGGCGCGCGGCTGTGAGTTGAAATTAATTATGGTCAGAAGCCGAATGCTCTTTCCACCTATAGCTGTTCTCGTGAAAGATTTTCTCAAACATGTTATGATCGGATAGGCAGGCTCAAGATCTAACAAGATTCTGTTGGATTTTGCAATATTCAATACCGCTGATTGAGTAATCAAGCGAATTAACCGATCACCATAACAGTTTATAGTGAAGGGAAATGATCGTAAAATATCATACTACCATGCTTTTACTGGATGTTCTGATTGTCTGTTGTCTGTTAGCACCTACTTTCTGTCATGTCGGAAAAACTGGGATGGGAACTGGTTTGGCAAGACGAGTTTGATAAAGAGTACTTGGACAAATGGCAACATCAAGTTGGAAGAGGTGAAGGATATGGGTTGCCTGCTGGTTGGGGAAATGACGAATTGCAGTGCTATACGGCTCGACCGGAGAATAGTTATGTGACAGAGGGGAAATTGATTATTCAAGCACAAAAAGAGGATTACAATGGTGCCAATTACACCTCTGCTAGGCTTCGAACAATTAACAAAGGCGATTGGTTGTACGGTCGATTTGAAATTCGCGCTAAGTCCCAAAAGGACAAGGCCTCTGACCTGCCATTTGGATGCTGCCAACAGAAGGGGGAACGCAGGTATCTGGAAAAGGACACTATGGAACTTAGGCTGCGAGCGGAGAAATTGATATTGTTGAATTAATCGGACATCAACCCGAAAAAAATCATGGTACGCTTCTCTATGGGGGGCAATGGCCGCGCGAACAGTCTTCTTCTGAAACCTATTCCTTGGCTTCGGGAGATTTTATCCGTGAGTTTCATACCTTCTCTTTGGAGTGGGAATCTGACCAGATTCGTTGGTTTGGTGGATAATGTACTGCCTGATTGGTTCTCTGAAAATGGTGCTGGTTCTACCCCATCCGATAGAAAATTCCATTTGTTGCTGAATTTAGCAATTGGCGGTAGATTTCCGGGGCCACCAGACCTGATGACATCATTTCCAGCACAAATGATGGTTGATTATGTCCGTGTTTACCAAAAACGTGAATCGTGAATGCTTACCTGATTGAAAAATGTGGCGAGAGGAAGTTTCCGTTTCGCGCTGGACGGGTTCATGGCCACTGGGATAAAAAGCAAAGCAAAATATTAAGTTCCTGAAGCGTAAGGCTCCCACATCATTAACAGGTCTAGGTGGTATTTATTTCCTGTTGGTATCCTGATCAAATGTGAGTGAATGCTATCAGGAGAATATCAGATGCTTGCTACAAAAAGTCAGCAAATGACATTTAGATAAACGGGCCTAAATCAACCCCGACTTTCTCGGCAGATTCCTCAATCTGTTGCCATGTCTGTTCTTCGATAAAGATGCCCTCTTTTCGACGCTTTTGCTCGATACGATTCTCAGGTTCGCCCGGGATGGTGATCTCGGCAAACCCGGGGGCTGTTCTGGCTGACTTGATCCAGTCAACAAAATTGTCAATCTCCTGATAAAATTCTTCAATGGGCACAAAGCTACTGATATCGAAGAGCGTCATGAAGATAGCATTCCCCAGCTTTTTAGGAGACTCTCGGCTACAACCTGCACCGCTTAATGCTCCGGAAAGAATATCAACAACCATGCTTAAGGCAAACCCTTTATGACCAACCGTGCCTCCAAAGGGCAAGATCGCTCCCATAGGTGATTTATACAGGTCGTTGGGATCTATGGTGGGATTTCCATTGGCGTCAATAATCCATCCTTCTGGTACTTTTTCGTTTCGGTTTCGCTTAACTCGTACCTTCCCTTCAGCAACAACGCTGGTGGTGATGTCAACAAGAATCGGCTGATGGCTCTCTCTAGGAATAGCGAAGCAAATCGGGTTAGTGGATAAACGCCCTTCACTTCCGCCCCAAGGCGCGACCCGTGTGCCCGCTCCGTGATTATTAACCGTCAGCATAGCTATCAAGTTTTGGTCAGCGGCAATTTGCGCATAATCAGCCAAGCGACCGACATGATTGCAAGATTGTACGGTGACGGTACTGACAGAAGTTGATTTTGCTTTTTCTATGGCAATATTTATCGCCTTTGAGGCAATAACCTGTCCAAATCCCCAATTCCCGTTGATGACGGCACTTGATTTGGTTTGACGAAGTATTTCGATTTCATTGTTTAAAACGATGTGACCCGTTTCAATGAAACCAAGATATTGAGGGATTCGAATCACACCATGCGAATCGTGGCCAGTCAAGTTTGCATTGGCCAGCAAACCAGCGACGATTTCTGCTTCCTTTTGAATAGCACCGACAGCTTGAAAAATACATTTTCCGACAGATTCGAGTTGGTCAACATTAAAAACTGGCATGGTCAATAATCTCTAATGACTGAATCGTTGATCAATAGTTTGCATAATTGTGTCGTAGTTTGCGGGTAGCTCAACGGGCAGATTCTGATGTAGAAAGTCTACTTCTTCCTGCTGTTTGTTGTGGTAGTCAACTTTGAACTCAGGAAATTTAAGCCCGGTGGCAGTAGAAATGACAACAGCACGGTCATTTCTCTGAATTTCCTTTCGTTCGATCAATTTGAAAAGAGCAGTCAGAGCAACACCTGTATGTGGGCAATTGAAAAGTCCTGTTCGATCTGCCAGTGCGGCAGCATTTGCTAGTTCGCTCTCTGTGGCTTGTTCAACTATCCCATTAAATTCTTCAATCACTTTAATTGCTTTTCGCACGGAAACTGGATTGCCAATTTGTATGGCTGTGGCCAGTGTTGTTTGGGCGCTTACGCTTGAAAAATCCGTGAAATTGTTAAGGTAACTAGTATAAAGCGGGTTTGCTTTTGCAGCCTGAGCACAGACAATGCGCGGCAATTTCCTGATAATACCCAGATCCTGCATCATCAGGAATCCCAATCCTAAGGCACTGATGTTACCAAGGTTACCACCAGGGATAATAATCCAATCAGGCACTTCCCATTCGAACTGTTGAACAATCTCAATACTAATTGTTTTCTGCCCCTCAATTCGCAGGGAGTTAATCGAGTTGGCTAGGTAGAAATAGGGAGTTTCAGCCAGCTTTTGAACGATTGCCATGCACCCATCGAAATCAGTGTCTAATGATAGTGTCAGGGCGTTATTGCAAATTGGTTGAATTAGTTGAGTCATGGAAACTTTTGCTCTTGGCAGCAGAATCACAGCCGGAATACCGGCTGCGGCGGCATATGCGGCCAACGAAGCAGAAGTATCCCCCGTTGAGGCACAGATGACTGCGCGGATATCTTTGCCACCAGATATTATCTGCTTGACCATTGAAACCAGAACGGTCATACCCAGATCTTTAAAGGATCCTGTATGGCTGATACCACATTGCTTGATCCATAGATCTGGCACACCAATTGATTTTCCTAGTCGTTCCGCCCAGAAAAGATTAGTGCCTCCTTCGTAAGTCGAAACAATATTGTCGTTATCAATATTTGGGCAAATAAGTTCTTTCTTGCCCCAAACACCGCTCCCGTAAGGGTAAGCAGTTCGCATATAACGTTCTTCGAAAAGCGACATCCAAGCAGCAGCGCTCCGTGTCTTGAGTCTATCAACATCATGTTTGACTTCAAGCAAACTGTCACATTCGGGACACCGATAGATAATTTCATTCAGTTCATGTCTCCGTTTGCAGCCTTGCGCACACTGAAACCAAGCGTCATATTTCATTCTTCGTTCCTATGCTTTTAAAATAATTGTATTTGACAGGAAAATTCTAACTGAGAGTGTCTTATTCGTCAATTTAAAAATGGGGAAATTCTAATTGGTGAGCAAAAACTGCTGGATTTCTTCCGCTGACGGTAAGTCTGATAAGTCCTTGAGACCGAACTGATCAAGGAATTGATCGGTGGTTTCGAATTGGAAAGATCTGCCTGAATCTGGTGTCCGACGGGAAATTCCGATAAGCCCTTTTTCCAGAAGCGAGTTTAGTACACTATCGCTGTTGACACCGCGTACTGCCTCAACATCAGCGCGTGTGACCGGTTGTTTATAGGCGACAATGGCTAACGCTTCAAGGGCAGCAGGTGTCAGTTTGACTCGGACCTGTTTAGTATGGAATTTACTCACCCAATCGTGGTACTCAGGGTGCGTAGTGATTTGGTATCCGTTTGCGATTTCAGTCAGTTGGAAACTTCGACCTGATTCTTGATATTCTTCTGCTAATTTTGCCAGTTCATCTTTGATTTGCTTGGATGAAGCACCGTCGATAACTTGGCAAAATTGTTCAATTGTAATGGATTCACTTGAGACGAAGAGGATGGCTTCAAGAATCGATTTTAACTGGGCTAGCGGAATTTCCTGATTGGCGATATTGGTTTGTTGATCCATAATTTTTAACTATTTGTATCGGTATTTCGCTTTTGCAAATAGATTTCAGTGAAATGTCCAGATTGTACTGAGGTAATGTGCTTGAGTCGTATAAGCTCTAAAATGGCCAGAAAGGTTACAATTCTTTCAGCCTTATTAGCGTGGCCTGGAAACAAATCGGTGAAGTTTACTGGATCCCCGGATTCCAGCATGCGTTCGACAAACTCGATTTTCTCTTCAACCGTAATTGGTTCCTCTTGTAGCTCTTCATAGTAATCATCATCGAATTCGAATTGGCGCCGATCCTCAAGTTGTTGAAAGGCAGTAATTAGATCAAACAGAGTCGCGCGAATATGAAACTCACGTTGATCCTCAAGTTCAGTACTAACCTGCCGTTCATGGATCAGCTCTCGTGACACTGCACGCTGATTAAGCGCCAGTGTCATTTCCTTAAATTGCTTGTATTCCAGCAACTGCCGAACCAGTTGTTCCCGATCTTTGAAAACTTTGGATTGTTTCTCATCCACCTTAGGAGATGGGAGCAAGGATTGCGATTTTATCTGAAGTAAGGTAGCACCCATTACTAGAAATTCTGATGCCACATCGAGGTCAAGTTCTTCCATCAAATTAATGTAGTTAACGTACTGATCAGTGATATCAGCTATTGACACATCGCAGATATCCATCTCATCCTTCTGGATCAGATGAAGCAATAGATCAAGGGGGCCTTCAAAGACATCCAACCTGATCGTATAGTATGATATTTGTTGATCTAGGGATTCGGCTGTTTGCATAATTTCCTTAACCAACTAATTGCAATTCGACTGTTGTTTGATTTGTAAAAGTATTTTGGTTTAGCAATCTATTCTAATCCAACTGCGTTTCGAGCAGCAGCCAGAGTCGGCATAATGACCTCTTTGGCGCGTGCAGCTCCATCTTGCAGAACCAATTCAACATAATCCATATTGTTTGCTAATTCTTCCCGTCGTTCACGCATTGGTGCAAAATGTTCTTCAAACTTGGCAAACAACTTTTTCTTGGCATCACCATAACCCATCCCGCCTGCATGGTAGCGTTCCGCCAACTTTTCACATTCTTCTTGGCTGGCAAAAAGTTTGTACAAAGCAAAAACATTACAGGTATCTGGATCCTTTGGCTCTTCAAGGGTCTTGCTATCGGTAACAATACGCATAATGGCTTTTCGGATCTGTTTTTTTGAACCGAAGATCTCGATGGTATTTTCGTAGGATTTCGACATCTTTTGTCCATCCACACCGGGTACGACCGCAACTTCTTCCTGAATCATCGGTTCAGGGATTTTGAATATCTCTCCGTATTGACCGTTAAATTTAATGGCCAGGTCGCGCGCAATTTCCAAGTGCTGTTTCTGGTCCTTTCCAACGGGTACAATCTCAGATTGTACCGCCAAAATATCGGCTGTCATCAGCACTGGATAGGCAAACAACGCATGACTGGCAGCAATACCCTTGGCTAATTTATCTTTATAGGAATGACAACGCTCCAATAATCCCATTGGTGTTGCTACGGACAGTAACCAGGTCAGTTCGGTAACTTCCGGTACATCGCTCTGACGATAGAACACGGTTTTCTGTGAATCCAAACCGCAGGCTAAAAAATCCAAGGCAACATCCAAAGTTCTTTGACGCATAATATTGGCGTCATGCACCGTGGTCAAAGCATGATAGTTGGCAATGAACAAGTAGACTTGATGTTCTTGCTGTAAGGCCAAAGCAGGTTTCATCATGCCAAAGTAATTACCGATATGCAATTTTCCCGAAGGCTGTATTCCAGATAAAACTCTCAAGTGAATATTCGCTCCGTTCGAAACCTTTTCTGAAAATATGATTCTTATTCTTTTAAGGATGTTCTAATATTTGGTCATCAATCATAACTTACTGTAATCTTACAATTTCGGCAATGAGCTTGAAAATTCCGTATGATAAACGACCCATCAACCTAAACACTGGATTGTATATGCCAATAAGGCCTGGTAAGAATAAAATAATCATGAATATCATCATGCCGTATTGTCTGGATCTACCAAAGATCTCGGCTTGACGTCTCGGTAAAAGTCCGTAAGTAACACTAAAACCGTCAAGTGGGAATACCGGCAGCATGTTAAAAACCGCCAGAAAGATGCTAATACGAGCTGATTTAATGATTAAAAGGTTCATGATTTTATATTGTTCGGGGGTTTTTGGATAACCCAATTGATTTTCCACTAAACTGTATACCAAAAGAATGACAGCGGCGCAAATAATGTTCATTATCGGTCCCGCACCAGCGATAATCATCATGTCGCGTTTCGGGCTTCTTAGGTTACGCGGATTCACTGGTACCGGTTTGGCCCAACCGAAAAAAAAGCCTCCAAATAAAGTTCCAATTAATGGAAGAATAATAGTACCTACAATATCAATATGTACAGCTGGATTAAAAGAAACGCGATCCAGATCCTTTGCCGTTGGATCCCCCAGCATCTCCGCTGATTTTGCATGTGCCCATTCGTGAAAAGTTAGCAGAATAATAAATTGGCAAACTGTAATAATTGCGTCAGTGAGATTTAGTACCATCCGTTAGTCTCTCAATTCGTCCAGTTGCCTGGCAAAACTATTCCACAGAGTCTTAGCCATTTCGGGGCTGGGTTTATGGCCCCGTTGAATCAGGTCATCCCCTGTAACTTTGGGTTGGACATTTCGCAGCCTCAACAAATAGTCCTCAATCTTTTCTTTTTGCCAGCTATGTTTATTATGCCACAAGCTGAAAATTAACACTTCTAGAGGATAAGAATTCAGTAGGTGATATACTTGGCTCGGTTTTGAACTGCTGGAAAGCTTTGTCTGATCTATCATCAATCGGTTTCTGGAATCCAATTTTTCCTGCAATCGTTTTTCGAATGCCAGTCGGTGACTTACAGCATCAGTCGTTTCTTCATTCAAGAGGGCCATCCAAAGTACCGCATCCTGATCTATATGATCATCTGGTAGATGCTTTTTGGACCAGTCAATTGCCTGAATAGCATCTTGCCATGTCCGGCTGAAATCCTGTGGGAGTTCCCAACATGGTACTATGGCAGAAAATAGAACGAAGTCTTCCATTCTTTGAAGGGTTTTCCATGCCAAGTCTTCAGAGAAAATCCGATTAAACTCGTTGCGAATACGCTGACCACTAATATGGTCTAGATAACTGTGGTCGATTACATCTTGAATCAAGCCTTGGTCTGTTTGACATATTTGAAAATTGTAACGTTTTTCGTACCGAATTGCTCGGAAGATACGTGTAGGATCGTCACGATAGCTTTGATCATGCAGAACCCGAATCAATGCGGTTTCCAAATCTCTCAGGCCATCTGTATAATCGAGAAGGTTTCCAAAATCAATTGGCAAGATTGACATAGCTACCGCATTGATTGAAAAATCACGTCGATACAAATCTTCCCTAATGGAACTGAAAACTACTGATGGTAACGCACCTAAAGTCTGATAAGTTTCACGACGAGCTGTCACAAAATCAATCTGAAAATTTTCTTTGGTAATAACTTTTGCCGTGCCAAATTGTTGATGTACGTTGATCGACGCTTTGAAATCATCAGCAACCTTTTTGGCGACATCAATAGCATGATTCTCAATTACGATATCTAGGTCCAGTTCATTGCTTTTTAGCTGATCTTCATTCGACAAAAGCAGATCTCGTACGAAACCACCAACAGTATAAGCGGTAACTGACTTTTGATCGGCAACAGATCCAATTTTCCGCAAGTATCTCAGCAACCGATCAGGAATATTTAAAACGATCTTATCGACGATTGAGGCCATGAGTCTGGAGCAAGGAGACACATTCTTGGAGTGAACATGTCTTGAACTATATGTGGTGCAAGTGAGTTTCGACCCAACTGGTTACTTCCAGTAACTTTAAGCTTTTTTTGATCGAAAGTTGGATCTCGGCTTGTGCTTTTGATTCACTGATCTATTAATTCCAAGAATTCATCCGCAAAATTTTCCAGTTCAGTTCTAATAAGTTGATTATTTTTCTTATTGCTTGTTTGAAGAGATACGGGTATGCCCGTTTCAGGTGCACTTCCATACACTGTTTTATTTTCCCGTAAAAAGCTGTTAAAGTATGGGATGTTTTTCTGACGGACCTTGGCAATATAGGTTTTCTGAACAGCGATCGGAGATTTTCCGTAAAGCGAAAGCATAGTAAACACAACACCAAGACTCTTGGGATTGACCAGTATATGATCTTCCAGAAATTCCGCGTAATGGTTGTAGTCTTCAACGAGACGCTTCACCTGAACTCCTAACTGATCGATACCCAGTATCGAGAGGTAGTCGGGGTTTGCTGGTATAATGTAATAATCGCTTGCAACGATACCTGATTGAGTGGAAATATTAAAGTTTGCTGGACAATCGAAAAAAATGAAATCATAATCGCCACTTATGCTTTCCAGACCAGACTGCAGATGGGTGTGTGTCTGAAGGAAATTTAATGCACTTTGTCTCGGGTTCGCTCCAACAACAAGAACAGCTAGTTCTATATCCAGACTAATTAAACCAAGATGAGAACAAACAAGGTGTACTTCTCCTGTCCCTCCCCAATCTTTAATACGTCTATTTACTTCAGCAGGTTGTACAATCAAGTTGGGAAATTTAAGACTCAAGTCATTATTAGTGAGGGTTTCAAACCAATTTTTTATTGTTCGTGATTCCCGGAAATTTTTATCCCATACACTGGGGACAATGAAGGAAAAGGTTAAGCTGGCCTGTGGGTCCAAATCTACTAGCAGGACCTGATAACCGCGGAAAGCAAGTTCAGTACCAAGATTTGCCGTTAACGTAGTTTTGCCGACTCCACCCTTGTAATTAATGAAGGAAATGGTATGCATTCCTAGTACATCCTGTGGGAAATTAACTGGAGATTCTTTTGATAGTTTCTTTGATCAGTAATTATTATTTACGCCAGAATAGAAGCAACCCGCATTCACCAACCCAATAATAACTTGATTCAAAATGAGTCCCCTGCAAAATCTGGAAGGATCGACCAAGTCAATTCTGAGCGAATCTGATTATAACACAGCATTCTTGAAATCTCAACTTAGGGTACGCTAGCATATTAAAAGCATATCTAACATTTGTCTTTTAATATCCAATGTTGTGTGGGATAATACCAACTACAGGTTTGAAGTGAACTTGATGAATTATTTGGGATAAATCATGTTTTTGCATGTAACAGTTATCAAGCTAACCTGGACTTTAATGCTGCAAGTGTTTGCGACTGCTGTAGTTTATAAATTCCTTTCCTTTGCTAAACTGGGGCAGCCAATTGAGCTCATTCTTCTTTCCACAGTCATTACTATTTTTCTTTTTTCATCCTATCTTTCGGGCAAAACGCTTACACGCATAGACTTCAGAGAATTCAGTTTTTTTCGTCCTTCAACCCAACGATTTGTTCTAGCGAAACACGTTTTTTGTTCTCTTATCCCTTGCTTTGTATTCGTTACGATATTTGCTATAATCCTCTTAATTGCCCCGCGAGGGGTCGTCTCCTTGTCATTCATGGCGGTAATAAAAATCCACCTAATTGTTTTGATCTATATATTAGTCGGTGCCTCAATCGGTATGCTAGGATGGCGAATTTTTGGTCATGAAACCTTGGCAACACTATTTTCACTGATAGTATGGGGCCTACTCATCGGTAGCTTTTTTTCGCTTGTTCCTATTGAACGTTACGTTGAAAACTTGACATCCTACATTCCGTTATTTTTACATGCCAATCCGTTAATTGCAGTGTGTCATGTGTTGGAGTATGACATTTTTCGTACACCAATGTTATATGAATTAACTCCGATATCATCTTACCTTTTTACATATCCCAAATGGTATTTGATCTGTGGCTGGCAAGTTCTAATTGGTATTTTTTGTCTTGTCACCGTATATCCTAGATTAAATTACAGGGTGACTTGAATGGAAAACCTGATAATTAGTGCTTCCGGAGTTCGCGGGACAATTGGAGGTTCATTTTCCCCTACGGAGATTTCACGATTTGCAACCGCGTTTGGTACACTCATCGGTGGTCAAACCGTCGTTGTGGGTAGAGATACCCGTACATCGGGTGAAATGGTCCGAGGCTCGCTGATTAGTGGATTAGTTGCCACAGGTTGTGATGTAATTGATGTTGGTGTCTGTCCAACACCAACTATCTTGTTGACATCAAAGAAAATAGGGGCTGAGGGCAGTGTTACTATCACTGCCAGCCATAATCCAATTGATTGGAACGGGCTTAAGTTGGCTACGAAATCAGGTCGTCTGCTTAGTGCTGATGCCCAACGTCAGTTTCAAGAGATTTATAAGTCAGAAAAAGCCAACCTTGTATCGTGGGATCAACTGGGATCAGTCGAAACAGACGACAGTGCCATAGACTACCATATTGCACAGATCTTAGAATTAGATTGGATAAATTTGGATCAGATCCGACACTTATCATTGAAGGTCGCTATTGATGCTGGTAATGGCGCAGGTAGTATAATAAGCCCGATGTTACTGCGTCAACTTGGATGTGAAGTAATTGAGATAAATTGTACCCCCAATGGCATATTCCCACGATCAAGCGAGCCAAATCAGGAGGCGCTGAAGGAGTTGTGCCAAGTCACCAAATCTGAGGGGGCGCACGTTGGCCTGGCTCACGATGGAGATGCAGACCGATTGGTCTTGGTTTCGGATCAGGGGGTTCCTTTGAGCAGCGAATACACTTATGCGTTGATTGCTGACTTTCTTATTGGTAGAAGGAACGGAAATTTAGTGGCAACAGTCTCTACAAGTCGAATGCTCGATGATGTTGCTGACAAGTATGGTGTGGAACTCCATCGGACGCCAGTTGGAGTTGGTTATGTTGTCGAAAAGATGGAACAAATTGGCGCAGCTCTTGGTGGTGAAGGGACAGGAGGTGTTATCTACCCTGAAATTCTGCATACTGCCGATGGGATTACGTCGATTGCCGCGATTGTACAGCTACTTGCATCTTCAAATAAAAATGTGATGGATCTGGTTTCATTGATCCCAAGATATTGGATGGATAAGAAAAAGATTGACATGCCGTCTCAAGATGTTTCAGAGGCCGTTCTTGATTCTGCTCTCACTGTTTTCGAAAACGACGATCTTGATACTATGGATGGCGTTAAACGGATTTGGGATGACAAGTGGGTAAATATCCGAAAATCCGGAACTGAGCCGGTAATTCGAGTTTTCAGCGAGGCTAGGTCTATTCAAGAGGCAAAAGATCTTTGTAACTCGACAGTTGAAACCCTAAAATCCTTGATGAAACACGTAACAGACTGCAACTAATAAACGTTGTTTAAAATAGTTTTTTGGACTATATTATATAAATGTAAGTATTTGATTACTATTTTGTTTGGAGCTGTTTTTTGACTTATAAACCTTTGAAATTAGTCTGTATAGGTGGTGGCACTGGGTTGTCTACTTTACTTAGCGGAATTAGGCAGTATTCTCGTGCCAGCCAAAGTGAACCACCAATCGTTGATATGGATCAATTGGCTGCAGTTGTTTCAGTTTCTGATGATGGAGGGAGTACAGGCCGATTAATCGATGAATTTGACGTCTTGCCTCCGGGAGATGTGAGGAAGCTGCTTGTTTCACTCTCTGAGGCAGATGATCTTGTGGCCAACCTCTTCGAGTATCGCTTTTCGGGCAACGGTGACCTGGGAGGGCATACGGTTGGTAATATTTTGTTAACTGCACTCATTGATCAAAATGGTGGTAGTTTTCCTAAAGCCATTCTGGCGGCATCGGAGCTTCTCGCAGTACGTGGACGGATTATTCCGGCTAGTTTACAAGGTAATATCCTTTGCGCCGAACTCGCAGATGGAGATATTATCCGAGGTCAATCTAGCATCCCAATCCGGCAAAATCGGGAGCTTGTTAAACGTATCTTTCTTGAACCACGCCGAAATGGCGGTCGCACAGAAAGTTCCACCTCAAGCAAATGTGTCGCTAATCCTGATGCGGTCGAAGCTATTTCTGATGCAGATGCAATCATCATCGGACCTGGTAGTTTATACACTAGCATTATGCCGAATCTCGCTTATGAGGAAATCTCTGAGGCTGTTTGCAGGTCTAATGCCATCAAAGTCTATGTTTGTAATGTAATGTCACAACCCGGTGAAACAGATGGATACTCCGTCAGTGATCATATTCGTGCAATTCAAAATCATGCCCATGCTTCGCTAGATTACGTTATTGTAAACGAGGGTCTTGCACCTAAGAACGTTATCCAGAATTATGTTCAAAAACAGCTTTTAAACCAATTCTCTCGGATTCAAGTTTGCGTAAATGAAGGTGCTTCAATGGTCGAGGAACGCTTTGGGAAAGCAATTGGTTCGATGGCTGATCTAACTAAGAATATATCCCAAATCTCCGAAGAGATTCTGCAGATGGCAGATCCATCGCGGGTTCAGGTTCTCTATGATCCCGAAGTGGATGATCTAGAGGGTGCCAAGCTGGTTAAAGCTAGTATTATCTGTGATACTATGGTTATTGAAAATGGTATTGAATTGAATGTAATTCGCCATAATCCCGAGAAATTAGCAACCACGCTTTTTGATACATTGCTGAATGATTTTCAGTCTAAAATGAAAGAGCACTCTTCATGAAATTCTTAATTTGGCCACCGATAAAAGAAACATTAGTTAGCATTACTATCACTTTTCTCTTTTGGACGTTGTCTTTCACTCAACCACATTCACAAGAACCAGAAGAGATAAATTTGTCTGAGCCTCTATATATCAAAGAAGTTGCAGCCAACAACATTACACTTTCTGGTGGAATAGAACATGGGGTTACCGTTGGAATTTATGTTGAGATAGTAGATCAGGAAACTGGACAAAGGGTCGCACAGGCACAAGTTACGCAGGTCAACCCAGAAAAAATCACTGCCATAATATCAGATCTGAGTTTTTCTGGTGTTGATACAGGCGATCTTATACGATTACCCGCAAAAGTAACCAAAACTAATCCTAACTGGGTTGAGATTGATCATGGTACACATCAAGGCTTAACAGAAGGTACAACTTTCAAGGTTTTCCGGCTAGGCACAACCGTTGAGATTGGATTGGAGGAGAAGGGAGATCTACCGCAAAAAATAGCAATCAGCAGGGCTGTGTTAATTGACGTTCGTCAAGAAGATGCGACAGCCAGGATTATTGGTAAACTTACTATACAACCGATTGAAGGTGATTTTGTCCAGATTGAAGATTATACAACTATCAACCAGAAATCTGGGAATACAATTTATTTAGACGTGGCCTCAGATTTAATGAACCGGTTGTCAGAAGGAATGATGGTATACGGATTCCGAAAGAACGTCGTATTGCGCCCTGATGGAAGCCAGCACCACATCGAGTGGTATGAAACCGTCTGTAATCTCACAATCCAGCATGTGGCAAAAGGATCTCATACGGCCAGATGCACCATCAATGACGGCATGGAATATGAACCATCAAGTAATGACCTTGTTTCAATTGAAGATATGCATGCCCGACAAAGAGTTGCAGCAGTCCGAAATGTCTATGTGCTGAAGTCTGATATTAATAAGATCTATCTCAGCAGGTTCCCAGAAGCAGAAAGGAATCTAGTTTTTATCGCTGCCAGAAAGAAAATTGGTACGAATCAAATAGATCCAAATTTTCTCAATTTTAACCTACAGAATTGCAGTTTGCAGATCGAGTCTATCCAAGATCAGGTTGTGGCTGCAACTTTTCTGACCCAATCAGGAAATCCATTTCAAGTGGGCGACTGCGTTAGAATTTTTCACTAGTAATTCTCATAGCCCACTTCTGCTAGTCGTTCTGCCTTTTTCTCCACTCCTTGGCTAAGTTGCTCTTTATACTGTTTAAGCTTTAATTGCAATTTGGGGTATTTGACACTTAGGATTTGGGTAGCAAATATTCCGGCATTTCTAGCACCTCCTGACCCAATTGCCATAGTGGCGACGGGAATTCCCGGCGGCATTTGCACAGTTGAGTATAAAGCGTCAACACCATTCAAGGGCCCTCCATCAATTGGCACTCCGATGACCGGGAGTGTGGTGTGCGCGGCGATTACTCCTGCTAGGTGGGCGGCTCTGCCCGCACCTGCTACGATTACCTCTATACCCCGACTGCTTGCGTTTTCAGCGTATTTCATAGTGGCTTTTGGTGATCTGTGTGCCGATGATATCGTCATTTCAAAAGAGACATCAAATTCATCTAAAATTTTAGCGCATTCACTCATTCGATCTAAATCTGAATCACTACCCATAACGATACTAACTAAAGCTTTTTCAGTAGTCATGTATACTATTCCTTATCATTTTTATCTTTTCGTTTTAGGTTTAATAGCTCTTTATCGATTACCGATTTTAGTTCTAGGTACCTGTTTTGATTCAACTTCCAGTTTTTACGAAATATAATTCTGCCAGTAAGACCGATCACATAAAGATTCGGCAGCTTTGGTTGAGTCTTATATTGCTGGTGAACCTTTCCTACCCAATCAAGTAGAAATGTGACAGGTGCAGGCTTTTTTTGCAGTTGCTTCTTGAGAAAACTCTTCGGTACAAAGCTGGGGACACTTCGCATGTCACCAATTATAAAGGCTGCAACACGGTCATTCCGTTCAAAATCTTCTTGGATTATTTCTCCCCACTCGTTGTCTTCTTTCCGAATCTTTCGGTTGCCCATAATCAGGACGATAATTTTTCCACTTAGCTTCTTGGTCGAATATTCCTGGCCATCAACAGATCTCAGGATGAAATCTGGAGCCGCCTCCCCAACTTTGAGTTGATCCTGAACAGGAGCAGAAAAGCTAGTAACGTAGGTAAACATGAATAATAAAATTGAACTCATCGGGCAGCATTTCGATTCTTAAATAAGTCAGGCCACATGTTTTTAACCAAAGTGTAATTTGTTTTGGTAATTATACGGCTGAAACCAAATTTTGTTTTTGTCATGATTTCTCCATTTTGCAGTTGCTGGTCGAAATCAAAAGGTTGCTGGTCGATCGCGCTCATCGCCGCTTTGAATGCTTCTCTTCCGCGTTCTGCCGGCTGTAAATCTACTTCTGCGTCATGTTGACCATCAATAATCAGTTGACATGCCACTTGACTGGCACCAACACCTACTGTCAGAATGAGATCTGTCATTCCGTGTAGTTTCACTGCTTGAATAGCCCCAACTGAAAGACAGCTATCAACCGCCAGAATGGCTTGGATATTTTTAGCATAGTCCCTTAATACCTGATCGGTTATGCTGGATGCTGATTGCTCATTTAATGGAGATACACGAGTATGAATACCAATCTGCTCGTACGCATAAAGCACATTATAAACACCAATGGCAATATTTCGCAGTGACGGAATCCCAATTGGCCCCTCAAGAACCAGCACTTTTCCCTTGCCATTCGTTTGATCTATAAGGTACTTTGCCGCTTGTTCTCCGAGTTTAACTTCATTCACAGTTATGTGGCCATAGGTTGAAACGCCAGTGATCATCTGATCGAGAGATATTACTGGAACTGGTGGATTCCGCCTTTTTGCCTCACGTACGATCGCATATGCCGACTTGGGATCTAGCGGTTTTAGGATTAACGCTTTGATACCGAGATTAAACATCTCTTCAATTCGCTGTTTTTCCAACGCAATGTGATTCTTATTGGGTTTCTGGTCTTTAACACCGTTCCAGATGATTTCAACATTGTGCTTTTCTTTCTGTCCAAGTTCAACCATTTTTTCGCGTATTAAAGTATAAGTTGGCGTGGTTGTTCTCGGAACGCTTACACCAATTCTGATTTTTGATTCATCGTGCCGGCAACCAAGCAGCAGAATTGCTATCAGTAGTCCGAGGGAGTGTGAAAATACCAATTTTATGAAATCCATAGTTCGTGACGGTAAGATTATGTCGGACTTCATCTGCAAAGTCACTGGTTAGGCTTACATATCTCGTGTTTTGATGCCCATGCTTTCCAAGCGGCACCTATAGATTTATGTTGCCTTGAACTAATGTTGGAAAGTGAGAAGAGATAGAATATTTTTCGAATGATGCTTAATTACCAGAATCATAAATCTTTCAACTGTTTCGAAGAAAGATTGGGTTAGAGAAAATCCATGGCCGTCCCTCAAGGTAAACTTCAACTCGGTACACGCCGGACTCATTAATGGAGATGTGTAATTTTTTGGCGTCGATATTTTGTATGATTTGGCCGTTTCGAAGTAACCGAATCTCAGCATGATATGGAACAAACACAGAGAGTTTAGCCATTTGATTGAATGTGGTTTCCTGACCCATAACCAGATCATTTACCCCCCCTATATTACCTGAGAATAGGAATCCGGTGGAATCGGCAATTATATCGTGTGCGATAAAGCAATTTCCAGCTTTAAGGGCAGCATAAATTTCCCGTTTGTCTTCATGAAGACTCGATTTTGATAACGGTTTGTTCAGTAAAACATGCGTTCGAATTGTACAGTAAAGATATTCATAGGGTAGGAATTTAATGAACCGAAAGAAGGGAAACGAAAGTGCATGAGCGTCTGTCGAACCAATGCCAACAATATGTCGATTTTGAGCTATTTCGTCCCATTTTTGCAGGGCTTCACTTGGCGGGCCTTTAATCGCCCTTTCAGGAAAAACTTGATAATATATAAAGGTGAAAAAATTTACATTGTTAACCCAATCTACCATATAGGACCATATTTCAATTCCACAGTATCGCTCAACCTGCCAATCTGTCCAAAGGTGCCCCTTTCGCACCAGAAGAGGTGGCTTCTTAGCTCCGTAAGGATGGGCAATGAAGCCAAAACCACCCAATTCGTTTACCTCATCAATTAAATTTTGATAATCGGTTCTTTCTTTACCTTGAATTTCCTTCTCGAGGTTAAAGGCAAGGTAATGGCATCCCGATTTGGGAGAGATCTCCTGACCAACCAGCAATAACAGATTATCATGCCATCCTTCATATCCATCAAACAGGGGAGCTAGTGTATCGTGATCGGTGAGTATGACAAAATCGAGTTTTGCCAAAGTAGCCTTGTTGACAATTTCTTCGAGAGACCCACTTCCATCCGAGTAACGCGAATGACAATGTATGGAGCCTTCATATTCGTAAAACATCTTCAATCAAGGTTAGAATCGCACGATCTCTTCCAGTTGACGGAAACGTTCGTCAATTTCCTCGGGAGTAAGTGTCTGCTGGCGATCGAGGCTGAAGTCTTCAACATTAAAAGAGGCAATTACTGTTCCATTAATAATCGACCGACGAACACTTTGTTCAGAAACGTTGTCAGCGGTAGCGAGTGACCCCATAAATCCACCAGCAAAGCTGTCGCCTGCACCAGTTGGATCAAAAACGGCAGTTAAAGGATAGGCCGGAGCAGAGAAAAAAGTCGATTCAGTGAGAGAAATTGCACCGTGCTCACCCTTTTTAATGATTACGCGAGTTGGACCAAAGGTCAGAATCTGTTTTCCTGCTTGGGTCAGGTTGTTTTCCCCTGTTAATTGGCGGGCCTCAGCATCATTCAAGATTAGAATATCTACTTTCCTAAGCGTTTCTAATAGAACTGGGAGGGAAATACCAATCCACAGATTCATGGTATCACATACTACCAGTTTCGGATTCGTGATTTGCTTGAGCACATTCATCTGTAGTTCCGGATTAATGTTAGCCAAGAAAACATATGATGAATTCTTGTAGGATTCGGGAAGTTTGGGCTGAAAATCGCTGAAGACATTTAAATCTGTAAAATGGGTTTCAGCTGCATTCAAGTCATCTATGTAACTGCCGCCCCACCGAAAAGTCTTTCCACCTTCAATCTGTTCCAGTCCATCAAGATCAATACCTCGGGATATCAGGAAGTCGACATGTTGCTGGGGGAAATCGGTTCCAACAACACCAACCAAACAGATGTCATGATAAAAAAAACTTGCGGCTATTGAAAAATAAGTTGCCGATCCTCCAAGTACATTTTCGACTTTACCAAATGGTGTTTCAACACTATCTAACGCGACTGATCCAACGACCAAAATGCTCATGAGATATTTTTTAGCGTCTCCTGTTTTCGTGAAATGCCGTTGACATTCGGCCAATTCTCCGGACAAAAACAATTAGTAAAACGAGTATAATCGCGACTAACAGGATTTTATAAGGTTTCACCCAAACCATTTTGAAATCTACTGTTTTGATTCTAGACAGATAGATCGTTGGCCAAAGCGAGATGATGGAAAGAATAATAGCAATATTTTCCCAGGTTTCTGGTTTCTTGAAGCGGTTCAACATTGGATTCTACCAAATAAAAAAATAAGATTGCAGATTTATCAAGCAATCTAACAACCTTAATCTATGTATTGTGTATTGTAAAATGTTTCTAGGTGCCCATTGCCCAAGAGTTTAGATACTCTTGCTGTTCATCGGTTAGCTGATCAATTTCAACGCCTAACGCTTTTAGCTTTAAACTGGCAATAGAAGCATCAATCTGTTCCGGCACAATATAAACTTGCTTTTCCATGTTCTGGCAGTTTTTGACAATGTACTCAGCAGACAAGGCCTGGTTGGCAAAGCTCATATCCATCACACTTGCAGGATGTCCTTCAGCGGATGAAAGGTTGATAAGTCGACCTTCAGCAAGCAGAAAGATTTTGCGGCCATCCTTAAGGGTATATTCATCCACGAAATTGCGAATAGTCATTTTTTCTTTGCTTAATTCTGCTAGGGCGGGAATGTCAATTTCAACGTTAAAGTGTCCAGAATTGGCAACAATCGTACCATCTTTCATGATTTCAAAGTGCTCACGGCGAAGCACATGAATGTCACCTGTGATTGTGCATATAATATCGGCTTCTTTGACTGCATCAATCATTGGCATCACACGAAAACCGTCCATAATGGCCTCAAGGGCAGTTAGAGGATTCACCTCGGTAACAATTATATTTGCACCTAAGCCGCTTGCACGGCTGGCGAAGCCCCGACCACACCAACCGTAACCGGCAACAACGACTGTTGAGCCAGCAATAAGAACATTGGTTGCTCGAATAATACCATCGAGTGTGCTCTGCCCAGTTCCATACCTATTATCAAAGAAATGCTTGGTTTTCGCATCGTTCACTGCAATTATAGGATATTTCAAAACGCCGTCATTGGCCATACTCTTAAGACGAATCACACCTGTTGTTGTTTCTTCTGTCCCAGCAATCACATTATCTAGAAGTTTCTGGTCTGTGTCAACACTGTGTAGTATAGAAACCAGATCAGCACCGTCATCCATCGTGATATTTGGTTTAAAGTTGATGGCGGCGTCAATATGATCATAATATGTTTCAGTATCCTCGCCTTTAATAGCAAAAACCGGGATATCATAATCAGATACAAGAGACGCAGCAACGTCGTCCTGTGTGCTTAGCGGATTAGATGCACACAAGATGGCCTCAGCTCCACCTGCTTTCAAAGCCCTCATCAAATTGGCAGTTTCACTCGTTACGTGTAGACATGCGGCAATCCGTATGCCTGCAAGCGGCCGATCTTTGGCAAATTGCTCTCGAATCTGCGCTAAAACGGGCATAAATCGATCAGCCCAATAAATGCGTTGCGTGCCTTCTGCCGCAAGATCTAAGTCCTTGATATCGTAATTCATTTCAGTCCTTAACTACATATTTTACAATTATACTTCTGACTTCAGTTTTTCTGCGTAGTCTGTTAGTTCCCAGGTAAATCCATCTTCCTCGCGACCAAAATGACCGTAGGCGGAAGTATTCTGGTAAATTGGCTTACGAAGATTAAGACGTTCAATGATTCCGATAGGTGTTAGATCAAAGTGCTGATTGACCAGTTCGGTAAGCCTTTGATCCGGAATGGAACTGGTACCAAAAGTCTCAACCATAATTGATGTTGGTTCAACAACACCAATCGCATAAGAAATTTGCACCTCACACCGTTCCGCAAGCCCAGCAGCAACAATGTTTTTGGCTACATGTCGAGCTGCATAGGCAGCACTGCGATCGACTTTTGTTGGATCTTTCCCGGAGAACGCACCGCCCCCGTGCCTACCCATACCACCGTAAGTGTCAGCAATGATCTTTCTTCCAGTCAGTCCTGTATCACCTTGTGGACCGCCGATAACGAACCTCCCGGTCGGATTGATATGGTAGGTTATGTCTGGATGTCTTAAATCGTTAGGGATGATAGGTTTAATAACTTCCTCGATTATGGCTTCTCGGAGATCTGATTCTTCGATGTCGGGATCATGCTGAGCCGAGATGACAACCGTATTAACGTTGGCTGGTTTGCCGTCATAATACTCGACTGTAACTTGAGATTTACCGTCCGGTCGTAAAAAATTCAGAAGATTTTCCTTACGTGCGGTAGCAAGCCGACGCGTCAATTTATGAGCTATTATAATCGGCATAGGCATCAATTCCGCAGTTTCGTTGCAGGCATAGCCAAACATCATTCCCTGATCCCCAGCCCCAAGTCGGTCGACACCCATTGCAATATCAGGCGATTGCTTATCAATTGATGTTAGCACGGCAGAATGCTCGTAATCGAAGCCGTATTCCGCTTTGGTGTAACCGATTTCACGAACAACTCGCCGAACAATCTCGGGAATATTGATGGTTGAGCTTGTTGTGATTTCACCGGAGATTAACGCCAATCCAGTTGTGACTAATGCTTCACAGGCTACACGGGCGTTTGGGTCTCCCGAAATCGCTGTATCCAAGACTGAGTCGGAGATTAAATCTGCCATTTTGTCAGGATGACCTTCGGTGATTGATTCCGATGTAAATAAAAATTTCCTGCTCAATTAACCTTCCCTTAAAAACTAAATAAACGATAACTCCCTGCCCTGTTCATCTATATAGGACTTACGCAGGTCTGCAAATTGGATAGAATATAGCCTATGACAATAGAGAAAGGTACTTGTGTCTATGTCCCACAGCGAGATGGCAAAACCAAGATCCATCATCTGCTCCAAATGTTGAAAAATGTAGTCTGGGCTAAAACATTTCCCTTCTCGACAGTCTTGGTTGACAGTTGGTATGCTTCCAGACAGGTGATGCGATGCATTGAGCCGTTGGACAAAAATTTCTTTGGCTAGCTACTCTTCTTCAGACCGAAAATCGAGGACATTTCTCAAGGCCGCTCCAAAAGATGTTGTTTCTTCTTTCTCTTCCTTTTTTTTCTCTGGTTCCTTGAGTGAACGTGTAACTACTTCCTCTTCCTTTTTAGGTTTGGGTTCGTATTGCTCAACCATTTCGCGCTCTCGATCGGCAACAGCTTGCTTCAAACTGAGTCCAATTCTTTGATCATCCATCTTTAATTCAATAACTTTCAAGTCTAGGATGTCACCTTTAGACACAACGTTGTCAGGTTTATCGATACGTTCCTCGGACAATTCAGATATGTGAATGAGTCCCTCGATACCCTCTTCAAGCCGGGCAAAAGCACCAAATTCAGTCAAATTAACAATTTCACCGCTAACTATCGATCCTACCGCATACTTTGTTGAAACAAGATTCCATGGGTTTGGTTCCACATGTTTTATGCTAAGTGATATACGTTGTTCTTGCGGGTCAATTCTTTGTACAACTGCTTCAACTTCCTGACCTTCATTCAAAACACTTCGTGGGTTTACATTTCGCTTCAGCCACGAAAAATCAGAAGAATGCACCAGCCCATCTATTCCTTCTTCTATCTCAATGAATGCACCGAAATTTGTCACATTTTTGACTATTCCAGTGACCTTAGTTCCAAATGGATATTTTATGTCAAGCAATTCCCATGGATTAGGAACTAGTTGTTTGTAGCTCAACGAAATTCGTTTCTTTTCTGTATTGATGTCGATCACTCGAGCTTCAAGCTCTTGATCTTTTGTGACAATTTTTGATGGGGCCACATTGCGTTGTGTCCAAGACATCTCGGAAATATGGATTAGCCCCTCCACCCCTTCTTCCAACTCAACAAAGACTCCATAACTTACGATGTTAACAACTTGACCTTTAATGGTTGAACCAATAGGATACTTTTCAAATATGGATCCCCATGGATCAGTGGTTTTTTGCTTTAATCCTAGAGATATCCGCTCCTTTTCAATATCGACACTGATGATGAAAGCCTCAATCTCTTCATCTATAGAGACAACTTCAGTCGGGTTGTGAATTTTCCGCCACGACATGTCACTTTTATGTAGGAGACCATCAATTCCGTTAAGGTCTACAAACGCACCAAATTCAGTGATATTCTTCACTTTCCCTTTGATAAGCTGCCCTTCTTCGATGTTACTAAGGAGTTCAGCCTTTTTGGCACTTAATTCTTCTTCCAGAAGCGACCGCCGTGATACAACAATATTGCGTTTCCGCTTGTCTAATTTGACAATTCTCATCGGGTAGGTTTTATTAATGTAATCGTCCCAGTTCCGAATTGGGTGCAATTCAATCTGAGAGGCAGGCAGAAAAGCCCGAAGGTCCCCAACGTCAACACGCATTCCCCCCTTGATACGTTCAGTAATTGTACCTTCTACCGCTTCTCCTGATTGCTCAGCATGAGTCAAGGAGTCCCATAATTTCTGCTCTTCTGCGTATTGTTTCGATAAGACAAGTTGACCATCAGCATCTTCATGACGAACAATGTATACTTCTACTTGATCTCCAACACTGACACCAGGATTTCCGCTGTCGTCGGTTTTAAACTCAGATATGGAAACATATCCTTCAGACTTGAATCCGATATCAATCATAACTTCATCGGATGTCACGTTTACAACATGGCCTTCTACAATTTCACCTTCAGCGAATGCCTTTAGAGAATCGTCATAAAGTGCATCCATGTCAGGCATAGATTCGTCGTCAAAGTTTGAAGTATCTGACTCTTCACCTTCAGTTATTTGTTCAGTTTCTTCAGACTCCTGTTGCGGTTCTTCTCCTTTCGCTTGATTGTCTTCAACCGATTCACGGGGAAAGGAGCTTTCATCATCGCCTTCTTCAGACGTTACCAATTCAGCAATAGTTCCACTTTCTTCGATAACTAATTCATCGACATGAGCTTGTTGTTCTTCAACCACAGGCTCTTCTGGAATTTGTTCGTTCTTTGACGACTTGTCCATCAAGTTATCTAGTTAGCATTTAAGAGATCACCCAATCATTAAAGGCAAGATGCGACTAACTAGTTCCTCCTTCAAATGTGTGTTAAGCTACAGCCAGTTTGTGTCAACCTAGGATAATATACTGAGACCCAAAATCAGAACATTTAGTATATCATAAACCTTATATTAACGCAACTTCAACACAAACTTCCTTTTCTTTAAGCCGAGAATCTGAAACCCAATAACAGTCAGAGTTGCCTCACTAACTTTCAGACCCCTCAGAAACCTCTCAAGATGCTCCATATGACGATGAGATCAAACTAAATAGAAGAATCAGACTACACAACTTCAATCAGTGTGAGATCGGCCTAATCGATGATTACACCCTCAACAGAGAACAGCCTATAGACGTGTTTAAGGTCTGTATACAATTGCGTACCGAAATTCTTGACACTCCCAATCTGGTATATCAAACACCATCAAGAGGAGAGTAGATTAATATGTCTATGGCTCAAGTCACTCACAATCCTGCTATGGCTGACAGTTCTCCCGTTCAGCAGGAATCTGCCCAACAGCTCAAAGGTCTCCGCACTTATACTCAACCTCTCCTTGATACTGGTAAACATGCTATTTTACAGGACATACTTGATCATGTTACGATGAGGAACCTGAAGCAGGTTCAGAATATTGGAAATCAGATGGTCACCAATTATTGTGTGTCAGATCCTTGGTTTCAAACCCTAAGCTCTAGAGATAAAGTGAGGTATGAAACTGATTATCAAGCACAAGGTTGTTTGCCAAGTTATGATGTTGGTTGTCTTCTTATCCTCGTAGTCAAATCAATCAAGCTTGAGTTGCCTTTGTATTGGAGAGAGATGGGAACTTTAATATCTACGTCATATCATAGATGCTGATGGCAACAATCTCACGAACGATTTTTAATCTGACTGGTTTAATTCCGCAGGACATCCTGTTTCACCTGCTAGCAATCTCATGGCTATATGAGGACAGATCAAGCGCAATATTGATTAAATATGCGGCCTCACCTCCTTCGGACTTTTGCCTACTTAGTCAGGAAAACCTAAGCGGGATAAGACAAACACAGTTATTATTTTAATCAATATAAAAGTAGACACTGATTACCAGATTAAGAGTAACAAAGCTACTCGAATATCATCATTTCCTTTTCTTATGGATTTCATGGCAGCTGCTACAAGATTTTGTTACTTGGGAAAAAGCCCTTTTCGCCGCCTCGATATTCTTAGATTTAATAGCTTTCAAAAGTTCTGCACTTCCGATCCGTAAAGTTTCTGAGGCCGCAGTCGCCCAGACTCCGTCAGGACAACGACCATCGGCCATCAGCACATAACTGCTCTCGCTTAGAATAGCAGCGTTCACTGCTAATTTTCTGACACTGTTCATTGATCATTCCTTCTATGCTGCCGTTTTCAGGGGCGCTTCTTCGCTTTCAGCATAATGGAGTTCACATGTTCTCCCATGTTTTTGAAAAAGTGGATGCTTTAACATCCGTGCATAAAGATTGAGTTCTAGCGCCTTTTGAATCATGTGCTGCGTTCTTCGTTTGTATCGAGTTTTCTGAAGCATTCTGAAGGATCGATTGTACAATCGACATTTTCAAAGGCCAAGAAAGCGATCATTTTCTCAAACTTTTCTTTTTTCAGTTTTTTCCAGGCCCGTTGCAAAAACGAGTTATTCTGATAATCGAGATGATTGAGCATTCGGGTTCTGCGGTTGCGGGCGGCGTGTTGAGAAATATCTTTTTGAAAAAGGCCATAGAACTGCCGATTAAATTTCCGAAAAACCTCCAGTTCTGGAGCCATTTCCAATAGAGAGTCTAAGTCTTCGATTTCCTGCTCACTCATGTCTTCTTGCTTGCGAACGATCAGATACTGATGCTTCCAAATGAAGGCCGCTTGCTCTTTCTGGTTCATTTGTTTCCGAGTGGTTCTGTGTTTTTGAATCCTCTCAGTTGATCGACCTCGACGTTTTTTACGTCCCTTCTTTCCTTGGCGTTTGATGCGATTTTTAACCGCTCGGACTCCATCAAGGATCAATTTATTCACCTCCTTGATTACATCAAAAACGCAGAGCTGATGGACCACATCCTTCCAGTAGCTTTGCCAACTGTCTTTGTACAAAGGCGAACCATCGGTGATGACCACCTCGACCTTCAAGCCTCTGTCTTTGAGCCTTTGAAGAAATTGATCCATGTGAGCTTGGTCATTCTTTTCCACCAACTCAAAAGAGGCCGTAAAATCGTTGAGTGGATCGGTCGCAAACAAAATCGTGCGACCACTGTCATGAACTTCATCGAGGCAGAGCACGCCTGAGAAGTTGCCCCAAACAAAATTCCAATGGTCTTCCATGTCAATTTGTTCATGGGCCCCAAGGAAACATTGGTGAAGATAACCTAACGATAATTGTAATCGGTAGTCTTCTGGCATTCTTTCCATCACCAGACGATAAGGCTGTCGGTCTCGGATCAGGGCATTGGCTACCGTATTGCGGACTTCATAAGAATATTGCCCTTTGTAGGGAACTCCTGGAATCGGAGACTGAAAATACTGGCAGCAACGGCAACGTGATTGATACACTCCGACTTCGGCCAAAATCCCAGAACGTCGATGGAGTGCCGAAACATGAGAGATTTGGCGATGAATGACACGCTTTCGTCTCCCTTTTTTGCCACATTGAGGGCATGGATAAAATTTGGGCTTGATCGAACGATGTTCAATCACATCATCGTTTGCTCCGATAAATTCTCTATATCTCATAGGGTTCCCTTTCGCCGATAGCTGGTTTAGTCACCTTTTCTATCGGCGGGAACCCTGTCTTTACTTCAATATTTACAACGTCTTAGACAAACTCATATCTCGTTTTTGTGGAATCGTCAGTGAACAGTGTCTTATTTTTTTCAACATGTAGTAGATACGGGGCCCGTCATTTTCACAACTACCAGCATACCCTTATTATATTGGTTGATGAAGAAATGGTTTGACAATTTACAGTTAAAATACCCTTTATTTATGGCTCTGATAGTTTTCCTGGGAATATGGGCAAAATTGACTTATTTATGGCTTCTGCCCAGCATAGGGATTTTACTCCTAATTCTACTTTTGGAAAACAAGACGTCTCTCAATAGAATCGCTTGTAAAAAAATAGTGCTCCACATATTAGGCTCAGGTTTTCTACTGATTTTATCATTGGGCTGCATTTTCCTCTCGACAGATCCACATAATTCCAATAGATTTCCTTGCCTAGAGCAGATTACAAATAGCAAATCCTTGTCCATACACCAACTATTTCAACTCAACATTATTAGAAACCGAGGTGTAGTCAAAGCGCTGTTCAATCCATTTGAAGCCACTCAAAGGATATTCGTGGTGAAAGAACCCAACCTAATAACTGCATTTTATTGCGGTGTAATTTTCCTCTTTGTACCCACCTGTTTATTGGCTCTTCGGATAAATTGGCGAGACAAGATCAAACCCTCACTATTCTATTTTGCCAGTCTGCTGACTTTTACTATTACTCTTTATACAGAGAGAGCTTGGGCCATGCATCATACAGTCCTGTCTTTCCCTTTTTTCCTTCTGAGTATATTGGCAGTAATAGATCTATTCAGAAAACATTATGCAAAGAAATTCGCTAGGATCGCAATGATTTCCGCTATCATCTTTGTTTTTCTCAACAGCTATTTTTTTATAAACTTTCCCAAGCAACGTATCAAGGAACATGACGACTGGTCAAAGATCGAAATACACAAACAACTGCAAAATCCAGAGTTAGCCAATGATTATTTCTACGTGGTCGTTGATTGGGGGATGTATTACTATCAGGGCTTATACGGACCTAGTTTTCAAAGCGTCTTGTATATGGAACCGTTGAACAGTCAAAGTCAGATAGATATCTTGAAACAGATGTCTAGGGAACATAACCGTAAACTCCTATTCATTTACCGGCATGATAAAAACAGTTCTAATCTAGATCTAATCAGGAAATCATTCCGTCTTGAAGAGAATAAAACCACGTCAAAAGATCAAATCTGGCATATTATGCAAGAAGCCTAAAAAAAACCATAATGCGATCAGATTTGTGATCACCATCGGTGCTAACGGTTAAATTTCAGAAAACTTCTTCAATCTTAGACTTAGAGCTATATGAATCCATCGGAAATTATGGAACAGTGGAAGATTTTTTTAGTATGCATTAGGAATATGTCTTCTCTTTAGTTGCGGGGGATGAGTTCCTGACACCAACAATTATTGGCACCAATGTGCAGGGAAGACCGATTCCCGTCAATACACCGATTGTGGTGGTGTTCAATGAGAAGGGAAATCTCACCTCTGCCCAACGAGGCATAGCAATTCGCTCAGGTATTGACCTTGGTCCTATTCTCCGAGTTCATCTACTGTAGGACGAACTGGCGACACCGAGCACATATGTACGCTGGCATCCCTTGCTACGACCTGAAGAAGGTATACTGGGAATTGCCCAGGACATCCCGAATCCCTCGTCCAGCGCCTAACGAGAGATTCAGGAGATTTGGAAATAGCAGTAGACTGACCCACCCACACTACCAGTTTGTGACACACCACCATCCAAGACGGCGGGAAACCTCCACAGGAACACAGCTGATGAGTTGAGGTATTCTGATCGGTGAGTTCGTGCCGAAAGGCCGTAAGATGGGCACTAACCGCTCGCCTCACCACAAATCGAAGCCGATGCCGATCATGGTCCAAGTCCCACCAACGAAAATCTTACCCATCAACAAACCGAGAAAGAAACCCTTTGCTCGTCGAAAACCATGCATCCCGGCCATTTTGAGGATGGTCAGTTTCAACAACCAGACAATAAAGAAAGACCCCCATCCCCAGTTCATCTGCCAACTGCCAGAGATGGCGTACCCCAGTGGGTGGAAAGGCCACCATATAAACCGCACCCTCCCCAACATCAAGCCCATTGTCACTAAAAACCCAAAGCCTGTAAAGCCAATGGCCACTATATCTGTTTCACTGGCGTAGGACGACCACGACTGAAACCGCGTCCATGTTTCCCAACCAAAGTAGAGGTTGACAGGAGCGGCATTCTGAATACCAACCTCATAGCTGTGGTGGAGCATGGCCCAGATTGCCATCGGTCCTGCCAATAGACAGGCTACAATCATTGCACGGATGAAATCAATGGGGTTGACCTCGATTCGCTCCGCAATTTTCAGCGTTTCCAGTTGGTGTGGGGAAGCGTTAGAACGATAGGCTCGGTCGACACACCAGAGTTGTGCCAAACCGACCAGCGTGCTATGCGTAAATTGGCGACTACCAAAAGCGTTCATCAAAATAGTACTAGGTCCACCAAAATGGAGGTCGTGGAGTGGCGTTCCGATCTCGGCCCTCATCCGACCAATCGCTACCTGAATCAGATAGTAGATCAGAAAAAATGCTACCGCCACCCAAACCGAAATACCGAGATAGCTACAAAATAGGATTAAGCCGCCTAGGCCAATAATGACGGTCAACACTGCCAATCGATAGATAGGACTCTCTTTATCGCCAAAAAGCGTCTCAGTCACCCATTTCAGATGTCGTCGTGTTAGCCAAAGAGCGATCAAGCTCACTGCTAAGTAGCCACCAGACGACTGCTCATAGGAGTAGGGGAAGTTTGGTAGCCCTTGAAAACCGATCATCTTACCCAAAATTTGCTGAAATTTGAAGGTCAACAAAAAGAACCAACAGGAAAAGAGAATATCCACCGGCACGAAAAACCCAAGGCCAATGTAGTCAAAAATAATATTGAATGGTGTCCACCCAATAGCGTTCCACGGGCTTTCGGTCAGGTATCTATTAAGATCAAAGCGGAGTGGAACCATCGGCATTTGTGGAAAAATTCGGTTGAGATAGTTGATGCTTAAAATCAAACCAGAGGCGGCCACACCCAACCAAACCAACCAATCTGTAAAGAATCGCCGACTTGGTGCAGATAATTGATAAGGCAGTTGAATGACAGGATAACTGAGTCGATCAGTACTGATCCATTGCTTGGCGACGATTACGTTGATAGCTAAGGAGACACAAAGCAAGAGAGCAATAAACCCCGACCAGCAGAGGAAAGGCCATTGCCAAGCTAAAAGGTGTAATTTGTCGTAGAGGGTGGACTCGCCAACAAAGTAACGTAAAAGTGCCGATTTGTCTTTAACTGTAATGCCCGAAGGCAGATAAGGCAACAAGATTCGCGCCCATTCGTTTTCTGGACTGGCGTACCATTGCGGGTAGGTGATCAGTGGAACCAAGATCTGGATCAGATCATGGCCAGCCACACAGGCTGCAATATTGCACATGGAGAAAATAGCCAAAAGTTCAGCCCGATGTAAGGCCAACTTGGACCAGAAACGCTGAATCAATCGGAAGATGACCAACAGTACAACCATATTATAAACTGAAGTCCAGATTAACGAGGAAGTGCTACCTCCACCGATAGCCTCAATGCGGGAGATCCAATAGGAATGGACCGGCATCATCAACACACCTACCAGAATGGCAGTGAAGCGAACTCGGTTGGTTGGTCTGGTAATAGACATTATGTTAGACAAACGGCAAGCTTATAAGAACCCGTTTAGGATGTTCATCTAGGGTAATCGTTGGGCTACCCCTAAAAAGAAACTGCCGATTGTCCTGTGGTCAAGCAGCGCTACGGCAAATTCGACCCACATTTGCTGCGACCAAAACAAAAGAGGCAGAACAAGATGCTTAGCTGCCTGAAACCATCCTTGTAGTTTGGCTGGCTCGAGAGAATATCGGTATCATTTTCCTCGAAGCACTTCTAGTACTGTAGCCAGCGGTCGGTAGTTTGGATTCATTGCCCATCTCCTATTCTCTGCATTTGGACATGCTTAGTTTGGGCATCAGAATATTTTAATAAGACTCAAATAATACCTTCCCTTTCTTCTCAGGAATAACAATTTTAGGTGAAACAAGATCTCCAAACTCGTCATAAGTAGCGGCTATAACACGAGAAGGTATTATTTCGAACTGCTCAGGAATTCGAACCATCTTGGTATCGTCTTTATTCCAAGTAATCTTCTCAGCCTTTATAACCTTCAGTTCCGTAGCACTTCCAACAACAACTTCAATCTTAGCATTTCCATCACACACCAAACCTATCAAGAAACCCACCACCAGCAACACAACAACTAATCTCTGAACCATGACATTCACCTTTTATTTTAGTTTTTAACTTAAATACAACCTAACAAGGGAAAATGGGCGATAACTTGGGGCAGAATAAAGATTTCGAGGTCAATTTTTATAGATAGGCAACTCACAAATCAACAGATAGGTTTGGTAATGGATCAATCAAACAGTCGACCCAGAAAGACACCACATGACCAATCCCCACCATTGCTGATTGACTAAGTCTTGTAATTAGGTGATATGTGCCCCCTGAGTTTCCACATAGAGCGCGTACAAGGATTGACTGCCTGTCATAAAAAGACGATTGCCTTTCCGTCCACCAAAACAGAGGTTGGAGCAAATTTCAGGTAAGACAATCTGACCAATGCGGCTG